>MDTB01071348.1_pt1 | contig 11971 bp, 9 predicted proteins | sample 811161 | NCBI WGS metagenome assembly MDTB01 (sample SAMN05326650, study PRJNA326480) | marine metagenome | isolation source: seawater | place: Mediterranean Sea | collected 2009 | reverse complement strand
TGATGGCGCAATCCACAAGTTGCAGTCCATCTTCATTTGCGTAGGAGGTCGCTTGATTTGCGAATCCGGCTTTTGCAAGGGCACGAAAGAGCCAGTCGCCGCTTCGATCGCCGGTAAACATGCGTCCTGTGCGATTTGCGCCGTGGGCACCGGGAGCCAAACCGACGATTAACAACCGAGCTTTGAAGTCACCGAAATTGGGTACCGGTTTTCCCCAATATTCTTGATCCCGATACGCACGCCGCTTGGTGGTTGCTATTTCATCGCAATAGGCGGTTAAACGCTCGCATGCCGTACAAGAAATAATGTCCTGGTTCAGTGAATTCCAGGCAGCAGAGTTATCCCCAGTTTCTCGTTGCGCTAATTTAGTTGTGGATGCTGAATGCATATGGGACACTTTAAAGCATGTCATCCAATTGATCGACTAGCTTTGTAAATCTGCTGAGTGCAGCCACGATCGGCGCTTTCACGGTCATGTCGACACCGGCGTCCTGAAGTAATTCGAGCGGATACTTGCTTTGGCCCGACTTGAGGAAGTTCAAGTAATCGGCAAGCTCTTTTCGGCCGCCTTGTGTTACCTTTTCGGCCAATGCAATGGCGGCCGACATTCCGGTCGCATATTTATAGACATAAAAAGCGCGATAAAAATGTGGTATCCGCAGGCACTCTAGATTCGAATATTTATCGATATCGAGTTGTGGCCCCAGATACTTGACGAGTAAACGGCGATAAATTTCTTGGAGAGATTCAAGGAGAACCGGTTCCCCAGCTTCGCACATCGCATGGGTTTCTCGTTCAAATTCTGCAAACATCACCTGACGAAAAATGGTTCCGCGGATGTTATCGATTTCACGTGCAATGAGGAGTTGACGTTGTTTTTTATTTGAGCAGTTTGCGAGCAAGTGTTCGGAAAGAAGTTGCTCGTTGAAAGTGCTTGCGACTTCCGCCACGAATATTCTGTAGTTGTAATCGGAGAAGGGTTGGTGCTTAGCGGAATAATAACTATGCATTGAATGCCCTGCCTCGTGCGCCAGGGTGAAGACGTCGTTGAGCACGTTTTCTTGAAAATTCATTAAGATATACGGATCACCGTCGTAACTGCCAGCGCTGAAAGCGCCGCTTGTTTTTCCGAGATTCGGATAGCGATCACACCAGCGGCCCCTTAATCCTCCTGCCAGTGTTTTTACGTATTGTGGTCCGAGCGGAGCAATCGAATCTAAAACAACATTCACCGCTTGTGGCCACGTGTGCTTCATGCGTATTTCGGGCAGGAGAGGCACATACTGATCGTACAGATTAAATGTTTTGATTCGAAGTGCTTTTGCTCGTAGAGCATAATAGCGGTGCAATGCAGGTAGATGGTCGCTTACAGTTTGAATGAGATTTTCATAAAGACTGACCGGCACCTGGTCGGGAAAAAGCGCTGCTTCCAAAGCACTGCCGTAACCGCGCACGCGTGCCTTGTAGACGTTGGTCTTGATGGATCCAGCAAGGGTCGAAGCCAACGTATGTTCGTACTGTGAAAAAGTATCATAGTAGGATTCGTATGCCTTGCGCCGGACGCTCCTTTTGGAGGACTCCATAAAGGCCCCTAGATTTCCATGTCCGAGTTCGACTTTTTCTCCTTTTTCGTTCGTAACGAGGCCAAACCGCATATCCGAATTGTGGAGTTGTTGGAACGTTTGTCCTGAAGCGGTATTCACCTCGCCCTGCATCGCCAAAATGCGTTCTTCGCGTTGAGAAAGTGTATGTGGCTTATAGCGCAAAATACGCGCAAGTGCTAATTTCCAGGGTCGGACCGCGGGCGACGCCAGTAATTTTTTCATTTTCGCTGATGAAATCGCCAAGAGTTCAGGACGTATATAACTGGCAAGTTCTTCCGCGTCTTGAGCAGCATTACGAAATCTACCAAGCATGTTTTGATAGGTATTATTGGTCGAATCTTCTGCGGTCTTCAGAAATGCATAGTATTCTAATTTTTCTGCGGCCCGTTCCACGCGACTGTCAAAATCGAGACAGGCTGCCAGCGCTGCACCACTTTTTGAAAGCGTGCCCCGGAAGTTCGTGTACTCTGGTATCTGTTTTTGCCACCGCTTGAATGCTTTTTCCCAGGCGGCGTCACTAGGGAAGAGGCTGCTTAGATCCCAGCAGTCCGCTTTGTTGACCCGATTTCTCGCGGGGAGTTTTTTAACTCGCGTTGATATTTTCTTTTTCTTTCGCACACTGTTTTTTCGCACACTGGATGACATGGCAGATTTCGGAGGTGTTCACAGGGGTGAAGGCTTGGAGAATAGCGCTACTTAACGGCGGTATCTTAGCGTAATGCGGGCGAAAGAGAAGCGGCAACACCTACCAACTCAGCAGCGCCGTACCCCAGGCGAGGCCGCCACCAAAACCTGAGAGAATAATCCGACTACCCGGATGAATTTTGCCTTCGCGAAAGGCCTCATCGAGTGCCAGCGGAATACTGCCCGCTGAGGTATTGCCGTATTTGTCTACGTTCACAAGGACTTTGTCCCGGTCCACATGAAGGTTTTCTGCGGCGGCATCGATAATCCGCGAATTGGCCTGATGGAGAATGAAAAGATCGATGTCACTGACCTCGAGTCCGGCTTCTCGGGCCACATCCTTGATCGTCGATTCGATGAGTCGAACCGCCCACTTAAACACAGGACGTCCCTCCATCCGCATGAATTGCTGTCCCCGGGTGGCGCCCGGTGCATTCACCGGATCGGCAGATCCGCCCATGGGAATGCAAAGCAAATCGTGTCCGGATCCGTCCGCTCCTAGCGTGTAGGCGAGTAGTCCCTGGTCGGGATTGCCCGTTTCCACAAGCACCGCACCTGCCCCATCACCAAATAACGGATACGTTTTTTTATCTTCTGGATTCGCAACGCGAGAATTCGTATCGGCACCGACGAGCAGTGCGAGCTTACTTGTGCCGTTTGCGACAAACTGCATTCCCGTGATCATGCTGTAGATGAATCCGGCACATGCAGCCTGGATATCAAAAGCCGGGGCATTGATGCCCAGACGATCTTGAATCTGACATGCAGTGGCGGGCATCGGCAAGTCGGCGGTGAATGTTCCCAATACGACCAGGTCAACTTCATCTGCCGTCCGGCCTGATTGCTGGAGGCAACGCTCAGCCGCAATCGTTGCCATGTCGCTGGTGGTCATTCCTGGCGCGGCATGACGACGCTCACGGATGCCGGTACGCTGAACAATCCACTCCGCATCACATCCGAGTGATGCTAAGTCTTCATTGGCAACAATATTATCAGGAACATAGCTGCCCGTTCCAATCACCCGGACGCCAGGTAATTGAAAAATGCGTGATTGACGGGTTTGTATCGATCTATCGCTCATGCTCGAAACGTCTCGATCGCGTAGTGGGCGTCCACGTGTTTTATTCAAAAAGCCCACGTAGGCTACGCATTTCGAGTGGGAATCACAAGCCCTGAATGGTGACGGCTGTTGGCGGGCTGGTGGAATACCGAGTTGGTTCAATCTGATTCGAATCGGTTATTTCCGCGATCGAGTTTGCAGAAATACCCCGTCTGGAAATTTGCTTCTTTTTTGTTTTCACCAATTTTCTGACCCGTTTTTTCGCTCGGGCATAGAGGATCGCGTTTCCTTGCTTGCCCACTTTCCTAATCGCTTTTGTTTGTCGCATTACATAGGCGATACGTTGTGCCGTCTGTCTACAGATGCCTAGTTGTTCGGCTAAATGGCCGGTATGGAAGGGGCGGGGTAATTGAAGATCACCGAGTGGAGACCAGAGATCCGTAACGCGGCGCAGCCTGGTTGTCTCGTGGATTTCAATCAGTTTCTGATCCTCAACAATGAAATCTTTTTTACTCCATCGTCGGCGTCTTCCATGTCCGGGATAGCGCCATTCTTCGACGTCAACCATCACGAATTCAATCGCTAATCGAGGATGCGGAAAAACGTTTGTGAAATAAAGAAGTTCGTCGAAAAGATCGAGCCAACATGCCTTTCGCGGACTTTTGCGGCGCCCGATTACAGAACCATCCTTTTTTTTCCGTTTCACAAGTTGCTTGGTGCGAAGGAGTGGCTTCACAATGAGTACCTGGTGCGATTCAAGCAGGGTGGCAACTTTGTTCCGAATAGCGGCCAAAGTACCATGCTGTATTTCAACGAGCCAATCACCCGCAAGCGCATCGATCCGATAATCACCTAGCGGGACTTCCAGGCAATTTCGTTCATCCGCATAGTGAGATTTTAGGTCGCGATGAAGCGAGGTTTCCATGAGTAATCGCGCGATGGGGATCAGGGATCGAGAGTATTAAAAAAAGATGACACGATTAACGCGCCTTCAATTTCATCGACCGATCAAGGACTCGGGCATGAGATCGAGTCCGTTTCTTCGCGTCAGTCCGACTTTAAGAGGGGGTCTTTGCCGGTTCAATCCCGAAATCCTGAACCGTCAGCAGGCTTTTGAACCAGCATCCACGATCGAGAAATGCGGCTTCGCCACCTTCCAAGCGATCAATAATCGCAATGACTCCCTCAACTTGCAGGCCAAACTGCGTCGCTCGTTCAATGGCTAGCAGGGAAGAACCTCCGGTGGTGACTACATCTTCTAAAATGACAACGCGATCACCAGCCTGGACAGGGCCTTCAATATAGCGCTCAAGCCCATGTTCCTTTGGTTCCTTGCGTACCATAAAGCCACGCAGTGGTAAGTCGCGTACGCCTGCGAGTGTGAGAACCGCAGCGGTAATCGGATCTGCTCCAATCGACATCCCGCCCACAGCGTCGGGTAGTTGATCGGCCAACAGATCCAGGATGCCCTCGCCAAGGATGCGGGCCCCTGCAGCATCGAGAGTAATCTGTTTTCCATCGAGGTAGTAGGAAGCCTGCTTACCCGATACCAGTGTGAATTCACCAAATTGCAAGGCCTTTTCGCGAACGAGGGCCATCAAAGCGTTTTTGTCGTACAAGGCGTTTGGCTCCATAAACCACAGGGTCGAACAATCATCCCTTCGGAAAATCCCCGAGGGTAAAAGGCATGGCGGCCATTGTACCCTGCACGCTGGATGTGACCAGCCACTTGGGATAAATCGGGCTTCGAACGACGAAAGATGTTTATTTCGTAGGGTTCGCCTACCAGAAAAAGCTAACGTTGGATGGTGACCTTGGACCCTTGAGAGAGAATATCAAACAGGTCATCCGCATCTTTTAGGGAGACACCAATTTGTCCCGGAGTTGATCCCTGACTGACTGCTTCCAGCCGTTGCATTCCTGCAATGCCGACCTGCGGATCGGCGGGCGGGATATTGCTTGGGGTACCATATCCTGGAGCGAGCCGAATCCATGGCTGATTACCACGTTCGGGATGCACGCGTATTTTTTCGTGGACCACAAAGGGTCCTACAATCGCTTTAAACTCGGGGCCCATCGCGAGCGGAAATCGCCCTGCATACCTTCCGCCCAGCCAGAGTGTGAGTTCACTTTTTTCACCGTTGACAGTTGCATTGAAAGGCCCACGCACTACTTTGAGTTGGGCGCCCGGTCTCACGGCCTCCGGATTTTGAATGCCATTGATTTTCATCAATAAACCGGCAGTCACCCGGTGCGCCTTTGCAATCTGGTCTAAAGTTTCGCCTTGGCGCACGGTATACGCAGGTTCGATCAGATGTTTGCGTGAGTAGATGACTGACCCTGCGACTTGATCAAGTAGTTGCGTCAGCTCTTGCTGCTGCATATCGTTCAGCCGGGGGTCCTCGTACCAAATGGAGAGTGTCAGTAAGGAAGTGGCGAGTTGTCCCTGCTGTAACTGTAACCTTGCCGATTTCATGGCAGTTGTAAATGCAAGATCTTGGCTGAGATTTAGTTTTTTATTGAGCGGCATATCAGGGACGGTACCGACGGCCGCGGGAAGTTGCATCCCTGCCGTACCGTTATCGAGTTCACCAGAAGGCTTCACCTTTGCTAAGGGAACCCCTGCGGTCAATGTTTGCGAGTTGGGCTCGGTGCCAGGGGCAATTGCGACAGGCGCTACGGGCGCGACTGGAGTTGCTGGGTTGATAGCGGTGGGGTTTTTGGGGACGACTGCCACAGGCCCTGCAACCGGTGTCGTTGGTTGTTGGGGATATAAGCTGGATGACCCGGTACCCGAATTGGCAGGATATTCTGCCTGAGGGACACCCGCTGCGGGTACGGTAGTTGATGCTGCCGAGGATTGATTGGTTTGCCCGGCTGGCATCTGTGCCGTTGGCACACCTGCAACCGGTTGTCCGAGGGAAACGTTGTTTACTGCAGCACGACCTTGGTCGAGTTGTGATGTGACTTGGGGTGGAGTGACTTGAGGCGGAGAGACTTGAGGTATGCCGCTTCCAGAATCCATTTCCCGTTTCAACCAATCTGGCGTTTCAGTCTGAGGATTTTCGAATTGAAAGCCGTTATTGAGACCGACATACAAGCCGTATCCGACCATCACTAGAACCGTAAGGACAACCAATGTTTTAAGCGTATTCACATTCGTCCTCCTTGACGAATTTTATGTCGATTCAATGCCGCTTTTTTCTTTTGGCTCGGACTGTTAAGGTGCGAAAATCCAAATTGATAGTTGATCGGCTCGAGAGATCCGTTGCAAATAAAGCAGATAAAGAATGTCAGATGGTTGATTTTCAATACGCGGACGATTTGGGCGACAATGAGTATCCAGACGAAGCGGATTCCGCGGACGAACTGGGTGATGATTCCACTCAAACGATCATCTGTCCAGCATGCGAGGGCGAAATCTATGAAGATGCGCCTCAGTGCCCGGTCTGTGGACATTACATAACTGCTCATGATCAATCGCGTAAAAGTTGGTGGTGGCCCGCTGTTGTGATTCTGCTGCTTATCAGTCTTTTGCTTTGGATGTTTTAACTTGACATCGATTGGATGCGTAGACCGATTTGAAGCGGGCGGCAATCATAGGTAAACAACGACTCGACGGCTACACCAAGCTGTGGGCGGTTGGAAGAATCCTCCGAGATGGCGCCAGCGTTGCCAGCATTTCCCAAAAATCAGCCAAAGCGTAGTTTTTACACCGAACTTTCCGGTTCGGTATCCGAATCGCGATCAAATCGGAGCTCGCGTTTTTTATCATACGCCCACTGAGAAATACGATGGCCCTGCTTTTTCCAGAATGCGTAAGCGGGCGTGCCCTCGTTTGGTTGGTCGTTTCCAGTCGCGGACCGAGCGGTTACAGAAGGGCAGAGCGATGTTTTTCTTGCCAAAAACATCGGATTGATTTTGGCTAGATGATGATTTTGACGCAGCACAACCAACTGCGGCATGGAGACCATTTTCTTGCCGGGCACCATTTTTTGAACGCTGCGCGGCATGAAGATTTTCTTTCGCACAGGTACCATTTTGCATACACGGACTGGCACCTCGCGAACCCGTTGTTCATACATCATGCGGGTATAGGTATAGGGAACGCGTCGCACCTCCTCTTCTCGAATGTAGCGACAAACTGGAATAGTCACTTTATTTTCGACGCGTTCGATGACCTCACGACAGGTGGTCACCGGCACAACGCGAACACACTCTTCGGTTACCATTTTGCAAACGCAGACCGGAACCCGACGAATTTCTTCTTCGGTAACCCATTCGCTGACTTCCGTAGGCACTTTGATATTCGTGACGACTTGTTCATAAGTTGTTTCCGGAACTTCGACGGCGACTTGTCGGGCCTGCCATACCTGCTCGGAGATCGTTTTTGTTTTTGGTTGTTTGACCCAGACAAAGCCTGGTAATTCATAGCGTTTTTTACCATTGGACGGGTCGACACCCCAGCCTCCGGGTGCCCATTTCAGAAAGCTAAACTGAAGCCGCCGAGGCTTTTCTATCTGTTGAGTCACATATTGTCCCTGGTCGACGTAGGTTGTTTTCATGCGTGTGACAGGTTGCTGAGAAATTTGTGGAATCTCTTTTTCGACAGTACGTGTGACACATCGTTGCACCTGTACTTTTTGTTCTCTGCACTCTGTTTCCATCACGGGTCGGCTGATGGTATAGCGTTCTTCACATTCCTTCGTTTCAACGACCTGTCGAACAATATTGTAACTACGATCGGAAACTTGTGTTTCCCATACCGGTTTAATCGCGACACAGCGGACTTCCCGGTCAATGGTTCTCGTTTCCGGTTTTGCGACCGTATAGTGGCATGTTCGCATTTCGGTTTCCCACACGGGCTCGTAGGTCGTTATCCAATGTTCCTCAAAAATGAGATCGTTCTGCCGGTGACAGGTATCGACCTGCTGTTGCTGATAAATAATTTCGCAGGGACTTTGGCAGGGAGCGGGCCCGAGGTAGGCCACTTCACCAAAGAGTGCCTCAACAACAGGAACAGGACTTTGATTTGCAGAGGCTGCCAGTGGTGGCAGATTGACCACGACGCTGAACACGAGAAACCGGATCCATGGCATTTTGTAAAACATGGTATTTGTCCACAGAGGTAGGAGGTGTGGTGCTCAGGGCTTCGGTGCGATACATGCAAAACCGCAGCTTGACCGCTGATGAGGTTCCGTCCCGCAACGGAGGAATAGGTGGCGGCTTATACATCAATTGCCGCCCATGTGAAAGATTGATTTAGACCACGCCCGATGGCGAGAGAACCGACTGCAAGCAAAAGAAGATGCCGTTGCTGCTAACGCTAGCGGTTAAAAACGATTAAGAATCACGATCGCGATTTGCCAGTGTCTGAAGTGTCAACTCGGCTTCAATTTGGACTTGTGGATTTTTTTCACCGGCTTGCAGCTCTTCGACCGCACGTTGAAGACTTTGTAAATTGGCTTGCGAATTGTTGAGAGCCAATAACCGTGTCGCGCGTAGGGCATTAAGTAAAATGCGCAGTCGTTTTAATTCTCTCTCGTTGGGGTTCGTTTCCTCGGCCAGAGCACGATCCGTTGCTGGATCGAGCATCTCTTCAATCATTTCTAGGCACGCTGCATTACCGAGGCGAGCTAAACCCGTAGCCACATTGTAATACACATCGACGTGATGAGCCTCACCAAGCATTTCCTCCAAACGCTTTGTCGCTTCCACTTGCCCGGTGGTGGCAAGCCCGACAACTGCCCGGGATGCAATTTTTCTATCTTCATTTTCCGAGTTTGCCAAAAGCAGCGCGAGTAGTTCTGGTGAGACATCCGTTCCCGGAGTTTTTGTGTTTTCAACCAGAAGGGCAATCGCTTCAATTGCGGCCAGCCTAACGCGGAGTTCGTCATCATCGCCGTGACTTGATGCGGCGCGAATTAACACAGGTAACACAGTCGGGGGAACCAGAAATTCTCCCAGGGCTTTGCAGAGAAATCCACGACGAGCAATTTCCTGACTTCGAGGATTGGTTCCGCCGAACCCACTTTCACTTTTGGGTGGCAACGGCTGGTCAAGCAGATCATTTAAAAATGAAGCCACTTCTTCGGCCAAGGCTTGGTTTTTGCGGTACTGCTCGTTTTGCCGCAACTCTTCGGAAAAATTATAAGCGAGCTGCCAACTGTTGGCTTTATTTTGCCGCATCTGCCTGACGATTTCCTCGGGATTCGTGCCCCGGTGTGCAAGCCAGGAAAATCCGAGCCAGAGCATGACAATAAATAGGACGATCAAACCCGGAATGACGAAGAGTTGGATAATGAATCCGGCAGAGGGTTGCTCGACCGGAGGCAGGGTCTCAGGATCCTGCGAGGACGGTCTGGAATCGGCTGGTGGTGGTGGATCAGACATCAACTAACTTTAGCGCGACAGTTCATAGGATGGTAGGGATCGGAATCTTCCCGGACGGAATTAAAAGGGGGAAACGCACATTCACATTTCGCCTTGCGACCGGAGGGCCTCCTCGTTTTGGGTGCACTGTAGAACAATCGGACCGCCAGACGTACGATAGGGGGATGTCTGAGGTGGTGCTGCCCCCCCTTCAGGCTAGTTTAGACCGCCGCGTTTTGATTACAAGTCGTGAAATGAAACTGGTTGATAAAACATTCACCGCAGCCGAAGAAAACATCGCTTTTGACGAGGCGTTGTTGCTTGCCGCTGAACGTGACGGTGATGAGGGTGGGTTTTTACGCATTTGGGAGCCGACCGAGTGGTTCGTTGTTATCGGCAGAGGCTCGAGTCTTGAAAATGAAGTTGATCTGGAACGATGTGGCGAAGATGGAATTCCAGTCATCCGACGAAGCAGCGGTGGTGCCGCTATCGTTGCCGGTCCGGGCTGCTTATTTTACGCGGTTGTTTTATCGCTCAAGCAATATCCGGAGCTACGGTTTATTGACCGTGCCCATGCCCATGTCCTCTCCACCTTGGCCGAGGGGCTTCGCAGTGTCGTCCCGCAGATCGAGCGTCAAGGAACGAGTGATTTGGCGGTGGAAGGAAGAAAAGTCTCGGGCAATAGTCTCAGGTGTCGTAAGGATCATTTGCTGTACCACGGCACTCTTCTTTATGACATGCCGCTTGAACCGTTAGCACATTATCTGCGTCTCCCTCCGCGACAACCAGAATATCGGAACCAGCGGTCCCACAGAGACTTTGTGGCAAACCTCAAGCTACCGCGGAAGGTTGTTTATCAAGCCCTGCTCTCTGCGTGGGATCACCCGGAGCATCTGCGGGCGTGGCCGCAGTGCGACATGGAGAATTTGGTGCGCGAAAAATACGCCACGCATAGTTGGACGGCCCAGATTCCTTAGCGCAACTTGTGTTAGACCAGACGCCATAATTTGCGTAAAAACCATTCGGTCCCAATAAGGCTGACAAAAATTATTAGAACATACCACTTGTCCCAAAAGCTGACGCTCACCTTTATTTTTTCTTCCATTTCCAGCGGAGTAATAATCAGTTCTTGCACGAGGTTATTCAACTCTTCGGGGGAAACCACTTTGCCTCCCACATCTCTTGTCTGATAAGCCAGACTTTTAAGCATCGATGCATCGCTCGTTGCGCCTGCCAATTCTCTGTCTTTGGTGTAGACGAAAAATTGTGCTGAGTCCGATCGATCAGGTGCTTTTCCTTTTGCCGCAACGGTTAATGAATAATTTCCAAGCGTTTCGCAATCGCGGAGGATGCCTGAGAAGTTCTCGCCATTTCGCACCAAGGGGATTTCTTCGCGCCGACCATCCGGGCCAAGGATGGACGCCACAAGTTGGAGTTTCTCAGAATCGCCTTTGCCCTTTCTTTGGCCTGCTTCAAAGGTAATTCGCTCGCCGGGCGTGAACCGACGGCGATCTAGTTTGACCCAGATATCATTTATTTTTTGTTCCTCCTTACGGGCCAACCAGAGAACGACTTGTCGCCAGAATCGTTGATAGCTCTCGCGAAAACCTTGCATGACCCACCGCCACGTGGAATCACCGGCAAAAGCGATGACTCGACCCCCAGGTTCCGCAGTGACAAGCAGCGGATTCCCTTTGCCGTCATCCGCCAAAACGCGGGCCCCGGATTTTATCCCACGGAACCGGTTCGCGCCTGTCAGGGGTGGAAGTCGCAGCCAAGCAGATCGATTATTTCCATCGGAAGTAATTTGCATGATTTCACTTTGCGCGCCCCATGGTAGGGTGGGTTGCATGGCGAGCGGCCCAGGGAGGTGAAGACTTTGGTCGACCGGTTCGTCAAATTGTTGGATCACAAACCGATCAATTTGAGGATCCATTTTTACGGGGCTGATCGTAGCCAGCGGTGTTGTGTGGTAGCCACCCGCACGGAAGCTGTGCCATCCACCGAGCATTAGTAATCCAGCACCATCCAGAACACTCTCTCGCAGGGATTGCAAATCGCCTTTTTCGCGTTTGCTGATACTGCCCTGGAAGAAAACGCGCGCGTCAACGTCTCCGAGAATGGTCACATCGTACGCTCCAGGCTCAAAATACGATGCAAGATCCTTGCGCGGCCAAGTATTCCTATCGCGCGGATTGAGTGTAAGAAGAGTCACGTCCATATCCGGAGAGCTTGCCAATGCCCTGCGAAG
>MDTB01230204.1_pt1 | contig 11972 bp, 21 predicted proteins | sample 811161 | NCBI WGS metagenome assembly MDTB01 (sample SAMN05326650, study PRJNA326480) | marine metagenome | isolation source: seawater | place: Mediterranean Sea | collected 2009 | reverse complement strand
TATCGATCGGCAGAGGCTGAGTTCGAAAAAAGCAACAAACTGTTTGGTTCATCTTTTGGTGATCACATGTTATTTATGAATCCAGCTTTGGCGATGGGCATGGCCATAACAGAACCCCTAATGAACCAAGAATATCGTGCTGACACCCGTCGTTTACTTAATGATACTGGAATTGCCAGCTGGGGAGTAACCCCAAGTTTTGTATCAAACTGGATTGAAGATGAACCATTTGAAGAAACCCCTGGTGGTAGAGCAATCACTTATGGGCCTGACGGTCAAGTAAAAAAAACAGACATAATATTATATGAGCCTAAAGAAGCAAAAGAAAGTGGCCAAAATGAAAAAATGCAATCAATTATGGGAGTTTTTGTTGAGTCAAAGCAAACCACGCAAGTAATAAGTGAGCAAACCTCGCCTTTTTCGAAAGCTGACGCCAAAAAGTTGGCAGACAAAATTAAAGGAGCTTTTGAATCAGAGGGTGTGTTTAATAGTTTTATGGAAGTTGGAAAAAAAATATTTGAGCAGAAACAAGCGCTAGTTAGTACGGTTGTCGAACCAGCACAAGCCACGATTAACGCAATCTCTAGCATGATGAGCGCAGAAACTCCCGAAGAGTTTACAAATTACATGCAAACGGTGTCTCAAAGCAACCCTTCTCTTAAATCGTTAGATCCTGGAGCTTTTATAAGTGAAATTGACAATGCAACATCTTCGGTTTTAAACAATGCTGTACAGCTGCAAAAACTGCTTGATGAAGTCGGCGCATCCGAGATATCTGAACAAGAATTGCGCACAATAATTTTTGACATGACAAGAAATAATTTTTCTAACGGCATAATTGAAACCCTTGAAAACGTTTATGAAGAAACTATTACTGCGCTTATGGAAGGTATCACCCAAGAGGGCTTAAAAAAGGCAAAAGAAACCCAAATTGGGAAACAATATGCAAATTTGATTGAAACAAATATACAAAAACTTGAAAACGCAATAAAATCATTAGACAAGCTTGAAAAAGCAGGAGAATCTAAATGACAACAAAAGTAGAAGACAAAAGAAAGTGGGTACCAGAAATTTGCTATGAAGAATACGAAGAGTCAGATTTGACGGGCGGGCTTCCTTTCATACAGGTGCCAGAGACACATGACGTACCTGATGTTTTATTTATGTTTGCAAGTAAACATACCGGAGAATACGATGTTGGCTTTGAAGGTGAGCCCGAACCCATTGTCGAAATGGAATTGCACCAATATGCCTGTATGAAGTATCTGCAGGACGGTTTAACCGCAGAAGATTATGACAAGGTTCGAATATGCTTAGGACTGTTACCACTTAACGAAGCAAGGCAGAAAGGTAATAAAAACGTAGACAATTTTGTAAAAAATATTCATTCAAAAATCAACGATACTAAGTCAAAAAACTCATAAAAATTTGTAAAATAGCATTAAGCAGTTTATAATAATTTACACACGGGAGTTGTTATGAACTATTATCTATCACGCGAGCAAGCTTTGAACGCATGCCGTGAATTATCTAATTTCTATATTGGGCTAAAACAATATTATGCTGCGAATGGTTTGGATGTAGAGTCAAACAGAGGCCGCAGAAACATTCTTATGTCTGAACCTATGGAAAAATTTATCGCGAATGAATTAAGCAAAAGCTTTCGGAAAGTCGTTTCAGATGGTAGGACCGGAAAAGCTGATATTGTCCTCGAACATGAAGGCCAAGAAATAGAAATAGAGTGTAAATTAACCTCGCCGCATGAATCGTCTGGATCGATTGCATTTCAAACGGATTACCAAACACTCAGGCGCAAGGGTAGTTTAGATTATATTTACATTGTTGCAAACCCTGACTTCGATGCGTTTTGTTGCATATATTTTAGCCAATTGAATGCAGATGATTTTAGACGCTTATCACCCGGCGCGCGTGGAAAAGTACAAATGTACAAACATAGAGGCATGAAGAAAGCAAAGGTTTTGGTCGGCAATGTAATAGATCGAAAACTACGGCAAATAAATAAGCTTGAAGCTGAAAAATTGCGTTTGGGAATACTAAAGTCTGATTTTGATAAATCTATCAAATCATATAAAGATGTGGCACAAAAAAGCCTTCTAGATGACATTTCATCTAATGAAAAAATAGCAACGTTGATTAACAAAAAAAATATCAAAAGTCAAAAATATGATGAAAAGCTATACAAACTTGAACATAAAATTATAATGAAGAGTATGGAAAATAGTTCTTACTCCATAGAATACGAGGTAATAAAAGATGAAACTGCATCCAACATTGATTGAAAAACTGATTACGGTTTACGAAGTAAATTCCGGTTGGCCTGAAGAAAGAAGGCTTCGCGAAGCTCTATTTAAACTTGACTTGTCAACATATACACAGAAAAACGGAAACGTTGTTCTAGTAAGCACTGATCAGATGCAAGAAGCGCTTAAGCCGAAGGAGAGCTAGTGTACGAAGTTGGGGACATTTTATGGATTGTTTCACATGAAAAACCTGGAGTAAGGCCATTTACTGTTGTTGAAGAAGTTATAAAGAAAACAACAAGTGGTACTACAACAGAGTTTTTTGTTGAGTCAATTGCAAATTCTCGACGTGTAAAACTAGGGTCTATCAATGGCGAAATATACAAAAACGTCGAAGAAGCAAAAAAAGGTTTGATGGCAAAAGCAGAAGTTGCTATTGATAAAATGCTGAATGTTGGTATTGAAATGATTGAAAGTAAAAACAAATCTGATGTAACTCAAGATTTGAACAAAGCAGAAGATCTTCCAGAAATACCGCTTGAAGGCACTGACAGTACGATTTTACTACCTGATGGTACAAGAGCAAAAGTAAACATAATTGGAGATATACAATGAGTAACTCACTCACAGATGCACAGATTTCTAACTTACGCAATGACGGTGTAATTACCGACCAAGAAGTTGCGATTGTGGAAGGAGATCTTCTTGTTGCAAAAAACGTTGTTACGGAAGCAAGGCGAATTTTAGGCAAAGCCAGCGATATTATCAACGAAAACACAAGTGCAAAACAAATTCTAAAAGGTTAGAATGTCAGCCGAAATCACAAAAAAAGAAATATTGTTTCACGAGGAAGCAAGATCAACTTTACTTGATGGTGTTAACAAGCTAGCAGACGCTGTGTCTGTTACCATGGGACCGGGCGGTTTAAACGTTGTAATCCAACAAGAGGGCGGTATACCAATTCTTACAAAAGATGGTGTTACCGTCGCAAAAGCAATTGCCTTGCCGGATGAAATGGAAAACCTTGGAGTTGATCTTGTTCGTGAAGCTGCGCAGGGAGCCGCCGATATTGCCGGTGATGGTACAACAACATCAACGGTGCTTGCTCGCGAAATATTTTCTTTAGGTTTACGCGCAATTGCTGCAGGGTCAAGTTCTGTAACAATTAGAAACGGATTAAGAACAGCTGTTGAAGAGATTATTGTTGGAATTAAAAAACAATCCTCTTCAATTACTACGGATGATGAAATAGTACATGTCGGCGCAATATCGGCAAACGGCGAAACTGAAATCGGTGAGTATCTTGTTAACGCTATGAACTCAGTCGGCCGAGATGGAATAATCACTGTAGAGGAAGCAAAGGGTTTTAAAACAAGCTTAGAAAAAGTTTCAGGAACTCGGATCGACCGCGGTTTTATTAGTCCTTACTTTATCAATAACAATGCAAAAAACTCGTGTGAGCTTGTCAATCCAAGAATATTGCTTGCAAACAGAAAGATCGCAACACTTCGCGAAATACTGTCGCTTTTAGAGGAGGCTCACCAATCATCAGTTCCTCTTGTCTTAATCGCAGATGATGTAGAAGGGGAAGCTCTCAACGGATTAGTTGTTAATTCAACAAAAGGTAATCTCAAAGTATGTGCAATCCGTCCACCCGAGTTTGGCCAAAATAGATTAGGCGCATTGGACGATCTAGCAATGTTGTTAGATACCAAAGTATACAATGCATCAGACGATATGTCTAAACTGGTTCTGCAGGACTTGGGTAAAGCTGCGAAAATAACAATTACAAAAACTGAATCGATAATCGTAAACCCAGCCGGCAGCCCCGATATTTTGGATAAGAGAAAAGACGAAATAAGAAGTGCACTTTCTGCACCGGGCATTGATGAGTCAACTTATTCAGCATTAAAAAGACGACTGTCACGCCTTGCTTCAGGGGTTGCAATTATAAAGGTTGGCGGTGCTACAGAGGCCGAATTGCGGGAAAGGAAGGACCGAGTGGAGGACGCTTTATATGCAACTCGTGCAGCCGTTGTAAACGGTATTGTACCAGGTGGCGGAGTCGCGCTTGCACGCGTCGCAAATTCAATTGATCTGCCTGACGATGAAGATTTGCACGTTGGTTATAAGATATTAAAAAAAGCATGCTTAATGCCGATTACGCAAATTGTGAGAAATTCCGGCGCCGTTCCTGAAGTTGTTATTGAAAAAGTGCTTGAAAAGAAAATATTTGATTACGGATATAATGCAAGATGTGGAAAATACGGTGATATGAAAAAAATGGGAGTCATAGATCCGACATTAGTATTAATATCTGCTTTAAGACATGCAGTTTCAGCAGCAGATAATCTTTTGAGTGTCGCTTGTGCAATGCATAATTTAAATTAATTTTTTTTAATAAATTCTGTGTACCTTTGGTACGTAGTGATTAAATTACTATATACAAAGAACGCTTTGTATTCTTTATTAACTAACCATGGGGGTAATATGAAAAGAGTTTCTCATCGTCTTCTTTCTTCAGACGAGGAACGTACACTAGCACAACGCATTGAAAATGGCGACAATCGCGCGCGTGATGAAATGATCACGTGCAATCTGCGACTAGCCCTTTCTATTGCAAACCAATATAGAAAGTCTGGCTTGCCGATGGAAGATATCTCGCAAGAAGCAAACGTTGGTTTGATTAAAGCCGTTGATCGATTTGATTGGCGAAAAGGCTTCAAGTTTTCGACATATGCTGTTTGGTGGATTCGGCAGGCAATTCGGAGATATATTGCTTCACAGGGGACACACATTAAGTTCCCTGCAGGGTCAAGACACACGATTTGGAAGATTGACAATTTGCGAAAAGAATACCACGCTGAGTTTGGTGCGTATCCAGAAGACTCTGAAGTCGCAGAACTTTTGGGTATGACAAAGGACGCAGTAGGCGCCATCCGTAGGGGTATGCAGTGGCCTGTCAATATCGATGCTCCAATTAAAGGTTACGACGGCCGTACGTATGCTGAGATCATTCCAGATGAACAATCAACGTCGCATGAAGACAGTATTGATCAGGATATCCTTATCGGCCTAATTAAGTCGGGTTTTGGAGTACTCACAAAGCAGGAAGAAATGGTCTTGCGTTTAAGGTTCGGAATCGAAGAATCGCAAGAAAATTCCGATGGTTTTCCAATCACAGAACAACAACTATCAAAACTAAACAAGGGAGCTTAATATGAGTATGCCAAAAGGACATAAGTCAGAAAACGGATATGCAACTGTAACAGGTACTAACGGTTACGGCTATAGGGAAATCGCTGAAAAGATGACCGGCGATGGTGTTAAAATGAACCATGCAACTGCTAGAAATTATTTTCTGAGGGCAATGCGAAAGATTGCTGAACCGCTCGCCCAACACACCGAAAGAAGCGTCGACAGCTTGGCTGCAGATCCCGGGTTTCAAGATGCCATCGCGACTCTAATGCGTGAGAAAAAGCTATGCTTGGTAAAATAGCAAGGAATGGTTTAAGAAATTTATCTTGCCAAACCGCGCTACTAGAAGCCTGTAACTGGGATCAAGAAGAAGCAAATCGTGTTTGTGATTATGTCGCAGATTTTTTAAATAATCTTAGTTTATCTAATGAGCCGACGTGGGAAGAATTTGTGTCCGGCGTCGGCGGTCATATTAAACAAGTTTATGGAGAAAATATTGGTGGTATAATTATAAACATGCTTGAAACATCAGCAAAAGAAATAGTTTTATATATGGAGGCTCCTGATGCCTAGTTGGGATTATTACACAAAAAGAAGAAACATTGATCTTGTAAAGTTTATTTTGGCAAACAATATCGAGAACTACGAGCAGCTCACGTCGGCATGCGCAGAAAGAGAGATCGACCCCGCTCCGGAAAAAGGCGCTTTTCAGGCCGCATATGCTTTGGCCTTTCCACCTATTCCAAAAAAGCAGCCCACCCCTAAGAAAGCTGCACCAAAAACAACTAAACCTAAGACAACAAGAAAAACAACTGCACGAAAAACTTCAACAAGGAAAAGTAAATAATGCTGCGAGAAGTTTTGACACATCCAAACTTAAGGCTCACAAAAGTTTGTGACCCAGTAACCAAGTTTGATGAAGATCTAAAGACTCTAATCGTTGATTTAATTGACACGTGTAGAGTTATGTTTGGTGCTGGCCTAGCCGCACCACAAGTAGGCGTCAAAAAAAGAATTATAGTAATAAAGCCAGCAACGTTTAAAGTTGAGAACCCTTTTCCTGCGGCCTACAATTCTGAATATATGGTTATGATTAATCCGGTCATCGAAACATTTGGAGAGGAAATCGAGTGGCGTGAAGGTTGTCTAAGTCTTCCTGGTGTTGAAGGTCGCGTTAAACGCAAGGAGTCTTGTGTTGTGAAATTTTTAGATGAAACCGGGGAAATGCAAACAATTGAAGCCGGCTTTCCATTTGCAGGCGGATTGCAGCATGAAATCGATCATCTAGATGGCATCCTTTACACTAAAAGAATGGAAAAGAAAAAGCAACGCAGTTTGATGTGGAAGATACAGCGAATCAAAAGAAAACAAATGATTGCCGATCGAAAAAGAAAGAGAGAGTTACGAAACGGGGGGCATAATGTCTAATCCACTAGCAATGTATGCGGGCAGAAAACATCTTGGTCCGCTTGATAAAGCAGTTATAAGTTCACACAAGTCCAAAATGAAGTTTATGCGTACGGTTTTGTTACAAGAACAAATTGAGGAACTGTTAGACATTGAAGAAAAGCTCAAAGACGAAGAACTGACGTCGATAGAAAGACTTATGATTGAGTCTGTCTATAAAATAAAAGAGGCTCAGTTCTACAATTTTTTAGGTATACCGTATGATGGAACGAATAAGAATGATCAACTACCTCAAACGTAGGTATGATGAATATACAACAAAAAAACTACTAGAAACTATGGACAACATTATCGAAAGATTATTGGCTAGCGGCAAATATGAAAAAGAATTCTTGTTTGACGTTGCATCAAAGCTGGAAGAGGAAGATTGGCCAACCTCTAAGATAGTTGCCTACCTTGATATACTTGATGTAGAGGAAAGAACATAAAAGTCCGGTAAAATATTATTAACAAATAACTAGGTGCTAAAAATGCCGCCAAAAAATGGTAAAGATTCTGAAAAAAAAACAAAAAAGGAAGCTGAAGTAATTGATATAGTTCCGTTTCTTAAGAACAAAAAAGCGCCTAAAGACGCAGTCGACGAAGCTTCGTTAAAATCTTTGGACAGTTTGCTTACACTCACTGAACTTTCGACTGATGATATCGCCGGAACTCTAATCGCTAGGCTAGTTTACGAAGTTGAGTTACTCCCTGAAATTAGCAATTCAACACTACTAGATGAAATGAGGCTTAGAATTAGGGCACATGAAGACTTAGTCGACCAGCTAAAAGGTTACATAGAATGAACAGGTTAGACCATGTGGCAATACAGGTTTCCAATATATCGAAATCCGTAGAATGGTACAAAAATAATTTAAATGCCAGAGTTACGTATTGTGATGAGACTTGGGCTATGCTAGAGATTGCTGATATAAAGTTAGCGCTTACACTGCCAGAACAGCACCCGGCTCACTGGGCAATAAAAATTACAGATCCAAAATATTTTCCTACTGATAAAAAAATTGGCCGCCACAGAGATGGAAGCCAATTCGTTTATATTCAAGATCCAGACGGTAACTATGTTGAGTATGTATATTATCCAGAAAAGACTAACTAGTCTATTTTAACTTTGTCGAGTGCGTCTTTTGCGGCTTTTGCAAACTCTTGTTTCTCGTCTTTAGGAAGTTCTGTAAAGACTGCAGTGACTGATTTGTCGTTCATCTTTTGTCCTGCGTTTTTCCCACCAGGCAAAAATCTTGCGATTAAACCAAATCCAGGAATACTTCGAAGAAGTTCGCCCCACTTGACAGAACACAGAAAAGTTGCAAGCTTTTCAGCCATATCGTTCACTGGATCACCAAATCTTTTTTGCAAGCCCGTTACAAATGCGCCCTTAGGATCGGCACCAAACAGCCGAGGAATATCTTTAACGATTAGTTTAACTAAGCCTTGCGTAAACTTGATTAAAAGTTTACCACATCCAGCCTTACCTCTAATAATGTTAAACATGTCCTTCACACCGGTTTTTTCAAAGAAAGCAACGATTGCTTTTCTTCCAATACCATCTTCTTGCAAACCTAGTTTTCTTGCGATGAACCCGCCGACCTTTTTCTTAATGGGTGCTAAAAATCCACTGATTCCACCAGAGATCAATTCACCGGCACCGCGAAACAAGCCTCCTAGAAATTCGTTTAATAGTTGAGGTCCCTCGTTAAGTATATCAAACATAAGTGGATCGAATGCCCTGATGCGTTTTGTATCATTGTATTCAAAAATAATTGATTCTCTTATATAGGATCTGAGCTGTCTTTCGTTAAGATAGTCATATTCGACTGCGTATGTGTCCATTTATAAACTCCTGTGCACTAATAATTATATAGTTATTCTACTTCTTCTTGGCTTTTGATTTTTTTACAACAGCCCAAGACTTTCCGCCTTCCATAGCTGAGTTAACTCGGGCCATGGCCCACTGGTGTGGTGACATTCCCTTTCGAGATCCAGAGCTATAGTACGCACCTAATCCCTTGTTGTATTCTTGTTTTAGTGAACCAAGTGTGTATCCCTTAGAATCAGCTTTCTTTTTAAGAGCCTTTTCAGTTTTTGCAGACATCTTAATTTTTTTCTTTTTCTTCGCGGCTTCAATCAACATGCCACGTATTAGGCTTCGAAGTAAAGCTTCGTTTTTACGTTCTTTCTTTTCCATTCTTTCTCTCCTATTATATGCGCGTTGTTCAAGTTCTTTCGCTTTACCAGCTTTCCCTTGTTTTCTAAGTTTTTTTGCTTTTTTCAAGTCTTCTTTTGTTTGGTCAAGTTGTTTGTCTCGCTTGGATCCTTCTGGTGCACCGTACTGTTTTAAATGTCCGGATGCGTCTTTTGAAGGGCCTTCAAGCATTTCGTTGATTTGTTTTTCCAAATCATCCAAGATTTTATCATCAGCTTCTCTTGGCCCTCCTTCAATTGCTGCTCTCTGTGAGGTTGCACCTTTTTTCGAAGTATGACACCCAGCTTTGACAAACCCTTGGCTGTCCTTCTTTTTCTTTGTTGGACTTTTAGGTTTGTATTTTAAAATATACTTACCTTTTTTTCCGTCTGATCTTGTACAGTTTTGTTTAACAGTTTTATATGGCATTATGAACTCCCTTAGTAAGGATTACCATCATCAAAGTCTTGAGCCATCCGCATTGACTGGCTATAGCCATATCTATAACCTTTGCGAAATGATTCACTATGCTTTGATAAATCGCGATCTTTAATATCTCTATTGTAATCAGAAAAACCCATATCAATACCTGCCTCGTAATCAAGCCGGTCTTTGCTTGTAGCTTCTTTGATAATCTGTCTTAGTTTTCTTTTTGTAATTTTCATGTTACCAAAGATCCTTGCAAGCCCAATGCCTTGCTGAAAGCTTATTATTCTTAGTAGATTGTAAATCACACTTATGTCTGGCCCTGAAACTTTTTCTTCTTTTAGGATCTTTGTGCTGACTAAAGTGTTGCATTCCACGATGGCCATAATGAATAATTTTTTCTTTCCCGTCTTGACACGCTTTCACGGTTTTCTTTTTCGGACTACCTGCAGCAGCTCTTTGTGGCTTGTTACACTTCATTTTATCCTTATCTAATTTTTTCTTTTTTGCCTCATCTGCATCCGCTTCATACAGATCTGCTTCGTTTCGAGGAACGCAATTTGGAACACGACGTCTTTTTGCGCCTTTGCCCTTCATTTTAAATCCAACCTGCTTATGACTTTTCCAACATGCTTCATACAACATTTCTCTAATCAGCATTCTAAGGATAGTTTCGTTGTTAAAATTTAACTCATGTTTCATACGACAAATCCGTGTAAATTAATCAATTACTAATTATATTATATAAGTGCAAAACACAAAAAAAACTTACACTGGACGTATCACTATGCAACAAAATCTCAATTTAGGCTATGCATGTATCAACATGTATCTTTCAGAAACAGAAAAAAACACTCCAGCGCGTACCTGCCGCAAAGCAACTTTCCAAGAAAAAGGCTTACCGCATGTTGGAATGCTCTTCGAAACAAATATCGATAACCTTTTCAATATTCTACGCTGGAATACAAAAAATGGCTTTTCACTATACCGCATGTCTTCAGATATGGCGCCCTGGTGCTCAGAATACAACCTAGAAGACCTTCCTAACTGGCAAGCATGTAAGTCTAAGCTAGCAGCAGTCGGTGCGTACGCGCGCGATTCTGGGCAACGTTTGTCATTCCACCCGGGTGCTTTCACGGTATTGGCATCTAAAAACCAAGCAACAATCGATAAGTCACTTCACGAGTTAGAAATACACGGCCAGATCATGGATGCAATGAACTTACCTCGTTCTCGTTATGCTAAAATTAATATCCATCTTGGTGGTGCTTATGGCGACAAAGACGGTGCTATTTCTAGGTTTATACAAAATTACAAAAGGCTATCCCCAGCAGTAACGTCCAGGCTTACACTGGAAAACGACGATCGTCCTAATCTTTATACTGTTCGGGAACTGGTTGAAAAAGTTTTTCCACACACCGGTATACCTGTAGTGTTTGATTATCATCATCACGCTATTCATCCGGGTGACGACGATGAGAAAACAGCGCTTGAGCTAGCAATATCAACTTGGGGCAACGTGAAGCCAACAACACATTATTCAGAAACAGCTCAAAAAGATAACCCCAAAGCAGTATACAGGGCACACAGTATATTAGTTGATAACTATATTAATACACATGGCCATGACATCGATTGTGTAATCGAAGCCAAGGGTAAAGAACGTGCTGTACAACACTATCTCTCCCTGCATGGAAATAAATAATGCCGCGAAAGAAAAAGAAGATAAACAACCTTTCTTTCATTGCAACCTACTTATTTGAGTATCCCGGGTCATCAGCGTCGGAAGTTCGAAGAGCTTTATGGATCTATAAAAATAAAAAATTGAATGAAAATTTTAATACCAAGCATTCATATGTTTCATATTTCCAAATGAATGAAGGTCGGTCACATCGCGGATACGTCCCAAGATATTGGAAAAAAGTAAACCGGTGCCGCTGGACTCTCACGGCAGAAGGGCTGTTTCTTGTCGAAAAAAGATTAATAAAAAAGTGTGAAGTAATCAATAAAAGAATTAAGAAAAGAAAGAAAAAACGTGTGGCAAGACGCTCAAAGGGTTAAATTATATATGTACGAAACAACAGGAGTATGAATAATGCCTAGAAAATCCCGCGAACTGAGACTAGCCGAAACAGTTGATCTGATTAGCAAGTATGAAGAAGCTGGTTTGAGTACTGATCGTGTATGTAATTTTGCCCGCCAAATGAAAAGCATGCTAGAGAGAAAAAAAGCGCTTTCACCTCGTCGTCGCATTTTCCTTGACAAAGTAATAGCCGAAGGTGTTCCGGAACCAAAGGGTGACCTTGAATATATCGCAAAAATAGAAGAGGCAATTGAAACGCCTGGTATTGAAAAATCAGATGTTTTGCTGGAGTTTAAGGGCAAGCTGATGCGTGGATGGGATCTGTCTGAAAAGCAAAAGGCATGGTGTGACGCCCTTA
>MDTB01138321.1_pt1 | contig 11972 bp, 9 predicted proteins | sample 811161 | NCBI WGS metagenome assembly MDTB01 (sample SAMN05326650, study PRJNA326480) | marine metagenome | isolation source: seawater | place: Mediterranean Sea | collected 2009 | reverse complement strand
ATCTGCATTTTCTTTTTCTAAACCAAATACTTCTTGTTTACGTTGCTCGGCTTGTGAAATATTATTTTTTATTTTTTCTATTTTACGTTTTTCACTCTTCTTTTTTTCTTCTCGCATTTCATTTTGTATTCTTCTTAAATCGTTTTTTAATTCCTCTTTTTCTCTTCTTTCTTGTCTTTGTGCTAGATAACCAGGGTATTGTAAAGAAGTAAATGTGTGGGTAGGTGATGATAATTTTCTGGTTTTATTATTATGTATACTTGGTTTATTTCGTGTTGACATTTATATATAAAGATACAAAAATATATTTAGTGATTATTGTATATATTCAAAAAAAAAAATATGTTTTGAATATATAACTGTAATGGATACAGAAAGTGCCGAACACTCTAAAATGATTGATGCACCCAAAGAAACAACTGAAGAAGTAAAGAAACCTACATGTTTGGAATCTTTAAAGGAAACCGTGAGTGACCAAGATTTCAAACAAAAAGTAGGTATGTATATTGCTTTTATTACAGAATTTTACAGAGCTTTAATGGGTTCTTTTTTGGTTCTTTTTGTACCACAAAAATGTGGAGATCATATTTGTGGAATGAGTGATGTTGTTAGCACTGGTGATGATATGAAAGATAGTGCATTTTCATTTAATGTTATTGTTTTCGCCCTATTTTTACATATGTATTTTGCAGAAATAAGACGTGAAACAAAAATGATTGATTATTTGCATATAAATCCTGAATTACCCAGAGATAATGACGCTGTTGGTGAAGCATTAGTTCGTTTACCTGAAGAAAAAAGAAACTGCATTTGGTTTTGGGACAAGTATTATGCAAGAAGTGGACAACTCGCTATGATTGGATACTTAATCAATATGATATTAAGTGGGTTTGTTGTCTTTGAAAATTACTTGGATAATAAAACATTAACAGTATTTATTACAAATGGTTTGTTTATGGCATTGAAGTTGAATGATACTCAAACCACTACTGCTACCGATAAGAACATCTTCTTGTCTGCCTATTTAACAAGACGCATTCAATATAATGATGTTGACCCCGATAAAATGGTTGACCACGATAAAGTTGGTGAAATTAAAGAATATACTGATATTTATACTGATAAAACAGAGTCCAATGAGACTACAGATGCTGTAGTTGAGTTAAACGAATCTGTTTAATTGTTATGAATAAAACAGTTTAAACTGTATATTATATATCATTGTATGTCGGCTGTTTTAGAAACTACTTGTATTTTAATTGATGTACTTGGTATGGTAGGAAGTGGTATGTATTATAATACTCAAATTAAGGGGACTGAAAATACTCCACTAGAACCCAATTTTTTTATGAAATGTTTATTTCCAGGGTGTACATTATGTCTACACCAAGGTTGGGATAATACGAACGATGTAGTTGGTGTATGTTGTTTTGGACCTATATTTACAGTTTTATGTTGGGAACCTAAAAATGCAAAGGGGTCAAAAGTGTATGTTATTGCCGAATAATGTAATAAGTTTAAAAAATTGATTTATAATAACTTCATAATATATTATTATATATATCATGGAGCGACGTATTAATAGTAAAATTGAAACCTATATTGGTGATTTAAAAACAAAAATATGTGAGAAAATTAATGAGAAAACGTCTATTGCTAATAAAGATAAAAGTGATTTGTTACAATATGTATACGATTTTGAACGACTATTATTGGTAAAGGACGATTTTATTAAAAGAAAAAGAATAAAAAATGCAATTCCGGTAACAAACAGATGCAACGCATTACGCGCGAATAATGAACAATGTACACGACGCCGTAAAACTGGATGTGATTATTGTGGAACACACTCAAAAGGAACACCACATGGTGCTGTACAAATTGAGGGAGAAACAGATAAAACAGAATCTACTAAATCGGTAGACGTATTTGCAAAGGAAATTATGGGTATTGTTTACTATATTGACCATAATAAAAATGTATATAACACTGAGGATATCATGAACTCGGTTGAGAATCCTAAAATTATCGCAAAATATGCAAATATTGGGGGAAATATTACAATCCCTGATTTTGGATTGGTTTAATTATATTATTCTTTAATTTTACGGGTTATTGTCTCTCGCACTACCTCTTCACGATTTGATGAAATATATTCTGTAATATTTGTAGCTTTTTCTATGTCTCCTTTATAGTATTTAGATAAAATGGATAATAAATTCTTTTTTGTTATTGGTTTTTTTACATTTTGTTGTAAATAACACAATTGTCCGTCTTTAATATCTACACAATCTATTTCATTTGTTTTCATAATCTCTATGAGAAGTTTTGATAACTCTTTTTTTTCAGTATTCCTTGTATTTTGTTCTTTTTTTAATGAACGGATTTCATTATCAAGTTTTACCCAAGTTTTTATTGTATTTATCAATTCCTGTTTTGATGACATGTATATGGTTTATTGTGATATATTTTTTATATTTATCTATTATAATAGTTAAATGCATTTTACAAATCCACGAAGTATAATAAAATCTACAAATATACCGAGTAGTACAGTAAAAAATAAGTCTAATATATCAATGAATATACTCCAAATACCGAAACCACCTCCAAAAATACAACAAACTGTAATTCCAATAATTCAAAAGAAGGATACAATGTTATGGGGTGCTCCTACTTGGTATTTTTTTCATACAATTGCAGCTAAAATAAAGCCAGAAGAATTTCAAAAATACAAATTACAAATTTTAGAAATAATACAAACAGTATGTTATAATTTACCATGTCCATCGTGTACTGAACACGCTAAACAATATATACAAACAATGAGTCCTACTTCCATTATGTGTAAGGATGACTTGATTAAGTTTTTATTTGTTTTTCATAATAATGTCAATGAACGTAAACGTAAACCCGTTTTTTCATATGGTGAATTGATTGAAAAATATAAAACGGCTAATCTCATTAATATTACTAATAATTTTTTGTATTATTTTAAAATGGAACATCATTCTGTACGAATGATTGCTGATGGTATGCATCGCAAACGAACCGCTACAAGAATTCAAATATGGTTACAAACAAATAAACATATTTTTGATATTTAAATTATAATAAGTATTCATTTTTATTATAATTTTATTCTACTTTCATTGCAATCAAGCTTTTTCACTACAATCAAGTAATCTGTTTGATTGTATTTTAATATGAAGGTCTTTGATTGATGGACCCAGGACAGACCCACGAATCATGATTTCATCACCTTTTTTATAATTTTTACCATTCTCAACAACCACTATATCGGTTATTTCACCTGCAGCGTTGACTGTAACATTAAATTTTGCATCTGTTCCGCCCGACGCGAGGGAATTCTCATGACCAATATTCTTATATGTACCTGTATTATATCCAGTTCTGGTATTAACACCCTCTAATAACCTGTTGTTTGCACCATTTAATGGACATTGTGAGTCATCCGTGATTGCCGCTTTATTTGGATCACCATTTTTATATACCTTACATGCAAATTGGTCATTTTTTACTTTACCACATGTACTACCTTTTTCTCCATTATTAAAATATTGTAATCGGGGAGTTTCAAACGCGGAAACGATTGATGCCCATCCTACGCCAAGTCCTCCCGCTATAATATAGGTTAATATACTGGTATGCCATTCATAACAATATTCTTCCGCTCCTCCACCCGATTGTACTCTTGATTGTTCTCCTGTGATTGTTTGCTTTAATTTCTTAAAGGTATCACTTGTAAAAAATTGGTATACCAGATATCCTATAATCAGTAAATTGGTAATTATTAAATACATATGTTCTACAAAATAGTCACCTACACTTGTAGAAGAGAATAAAGCGGATATTCCATATATCAAACCAACCACTACACCTATACTCACTCCTCTTGTTATAACCTTTCCCCAATGTTCCTTTATAAATGTCATTATATTTGTATTTATTCCTAATTCAGCTATTACTAATAGTGAAAAGAAAACAATTGTTGGCCAGTTTGATGCGAATACTGGCTCTTCATTTACAACATTCATTGTATAAACCAAATAGGAAAATGAAAACCCGATTATTATTTGTCCAATTGATAATTTTGATAAACTACTTTGACCAAATGAAAAAAGGTTACACATAGCATTTTGTTTATCATTAAACCAACTATCATCAAGTTTCATAAATATTGAATCGCTCATTATTACAAGACCAATACTTAATAATAATCCAACTAAATATACAATTCCCTTTATGTCATTACCAAATATGGATGAAATTGTAAAAAAACAAACCAATATAAATGGACATAAATGCAAAAAAATATATAGAAATGTCTTTATATTTAACTCCATTAATTCTTATATATAATTGTATATATTAATATTACAATTATATTATCATAAATATCATATTTAATTTCACTCGTCTGGTTTCTTATTTCTTACCATATAGTTTATCTACATCATCTTTATTCTTATTTTTATACAGTCTATTTACCTTAAACATCCTTCTCTTTGGCATGGTACAAGTATTGTCTTCACTTGTATAATATTGTAAACCTTTGTTGTTTATACTATTGATTATATACCCCCATCCAAGACCAAATAGTGTTGATAATCCTACTGCTACACTTATTTGTTCTATACCGAAACATTTCTTTCCTGATATCCATAAAATATCCATAACAATTAATACAATAAGGAATAATATTGGAATCATTGCACGTATTATAAATGTGGGAGTTAACGATAACATTGTAAACGTTAAATAAGCCAGAGTAAAACAATATACGGTTAAACTAATTGGTATATTTGAAAACTCAGAAATATGATTTATTGTTATTATATTACACAATGCTTCTTTGTCTTTATTATTGAATTTTCCAACTATCCCATTTCCTATGAATATTGTTGATATACACGATACTAATAATCCTATCAAATATATTATACCCTTCATATCAGTATTAAATATTGACAATAGTAGAAAATAACATACTATTATGAATGGTGCAAATATATATAGGACTTCACGAAAATTATTAATAGAACTCATTTTTACTAAATTTTATATTATACTGTGATATTATCATTTGTGAAAACATGAGAGAATATTTGTTCTATTGTTGATATCTCAATAAATTTTATCTCTGGATGTTCCTTTTTATAAATATTCTTCCATTCTATAAACTCACGGTTGTTTTCTTTGGGATACAGAAATGTTTTTACACCTGCACGGATTCCATTACTTATTTTTATATCTAAACCACCGATTGCTGTTATCTCACCACTTAAATTTATTTCACCTGTTATTGCTATATCATTTTTTATGGGTTTTTTATTTAATAAACTATAGATTGCAGTTGTTATTGCAGCACCAGCCGATGGACCATCTTTTGATATACTCCCGTCTGGACAATGGATATGAAGACCTTGGCATTTTGTTAATTCAAAATATTTTAATAATTCTTGTTTTATATTATCATCTGTTAAACTCCATGCAAGCGTTTTTGCTACACTCATACTCTCTTTCATTACATCTCCTTGTAATCCTGTTAATTTTAAATCTAAGAATACAGAAGATGGAAAAAATGAGGTTTGTACTGGAATTATACCACCCATTCCTAGTAAATTTGCCCATAACCCATTTATTATTCCTATTTTCGGTTCTTGATTGATTTTTTTCTCACTTATCTTTTTATATTTCGTTAAATATTTATTTTCTATATTATCTACTGTTATCACAACAGGTATCTCGGTATCTGTTAGCTCTGTTGTTTGTAATAACTCTAAATTGATTTCTCCAAATAAATCAAATATTATTTCTTTTAATTTACGAACACCTGGTTCACATGTATAATAATTTATTATATGCTCTATTATCTCATCACTCATTAATACTGTTTCATCAAAACCCATTTTTTCATTTATGTCTGGTAATATATACTTTCTTACAATTACCATTTTATCATCTACCGTTAGGTTCTCAAACTTGATACGATGAATACGGTCTAACAATATTCTGTCTATTCGTTCTGCATCATTATATGAAAAAATAAATAGCACATTTGATATGTCTATATCTATCCCCGTAAAATATTTGTCTTGGAATGATTCATTCTGGGTCGGGTCTATCAAATGGGTCAATATTCCTATTATTTCTTTTCCATTTTCTGTATTACTCACTTTGTCTAACTCATCTATGTATATTATTGGATTCATACATTTGGTATCCATCAAAATATCTACTATACGACCCCATGTTGAGTTTACATATGTATATCCATGACCTTCCAATGTTGAACCACTACTTGAACCACCCATCGCTATAAATGCAAATGGACGAGATTCACCATTCACATCAATTAAACATTTTGTTAATCCTTTCTTAGCGATGGATGTATTATGAGTAACCGTTAAATCACCTAATACAAATCTGGCATTCCCGTCTATCTGAAACCCATAATAATCGTCTTCTTCCAATGGTATTACATTTATTCCTGTATTTAAACAATTCTTTTTTTGTTTATGTCCTCTCGCCTTTTTTCGTGGACATTTTACTGGGATTTCATCCAGTCCACTACCCGTTATTATTATTCTATGATATATCCCATATCTCTTTTCACCTTTGTACACACAATATTTCTCACATTTCTTCATCATTCCACGCATTCCAAGAGAACGAACTAAAAATAATATGTCATCTGCTAATGTCTTATTCTTTTGTGTTATTTCAAGGGCATTCGTTATTGGACTATAATAACCATCACTATCAATTAATCCAGCTAATAATTCTAATCGCTTCTCTCTTGAATTTATTTTATATTCTTCTGGTATGTGTTTGTTACGTATAAGATTATATTGTTTTAACATGTTCAATAGTGGATTTCGGGTGTAATTACGACCACCCATTTTACCCGTTGTAATATGATATGATATGTCATTCTTAGTTAATTGTAGACCATATTTACTCGCGTATTCTGTAAAATAATCAATTACTTCCTGCTCTATTGTAGTTAGTCTAAATGCTGTTTTATCTCCATCCCCCAGCCAATAACCAAGTGCATATGCTTCCAAACTAACATCTTGATCGCTAAAATATAATCCAACTTTGTAACCTTTTAAACAATCTTTCAAATATTTGGGCAATGATAAATAATCTTTAATACATATATCAACTATATCATTTTTATAATATCGCTTACCAATTATAGTTTGGTATCTCCCTCCCTTTGTTCGAGGTTTTGTCATTTTAAGACTAAGTATATGACTTTCATTCACTACATAATCATCGCCCTTTACCTGTTCAATACGATACATCTTCTCACGTCCACCACCCAATGCTAACACATTTCTTGGTGTACTGTCATCACCCATTAATTTATCTTCTATTGTAATATCTTGAACCATTTTTATTTTTCCACATGATAACATAATTGGTGTGTCTTTTTTGAAACATTTGCCTATTCCTGGAGAACCTTCAAACCCAAAACAATATCCCGACTGTTTTCCATTCATCCATTGACCTATTATTTTCATTATTTGCTTTTTTGCATGATTGTGACTATATATGGAATTTTCTAAGGCATCTTCCACTGCCTTGCTATCTATATGGAATTTTTTTATATCTTCATTTATTTTACATATACTATTCCATTGTTGATATAATATATCTTTTTCATTACATACACTGAGTTCTTCTATTGTTTTTGTTATTATATTATCTAACATTGCATCCTTATTATGATACAAATTTGTTAATGTAGATACCTTGAACGGCTTGGTCTGTTTTAATAAGTCCTTTTGTTTTTTATTATCTGAATACAACAATTTTATAAAGACATTGAGAACCTGTACATTTAATGTTGCAGTTTTTTTTATTATATGGTCAATTATGCGGGATTTTGTTGTTGTTTTCATATTTGATAATATATTCGTTATTTCTAACAAAGTATAATTCTTTTTTTGAGTTTTTGTGTTGTTACTATTTACATTTTCTTGTATTTTTTTAAAGTCAGCATTTAATTCGTTTATTACAGATAATATGGGTTCCTTTTTGTATATACCAAATGGAATCCTAACTAATCCTTCCAAATATTGCTTGATTTTTATACCAAATTCATCTGGACGACCCTTTAATTCCTTTAACTTTGAGATTGCTTTCTCTTTGACCGAATCCGTTGTTTTTAATAAACATATTTGTTGTTCTAATGAAATCTTTTTACCTTCATATTTATTTAATATATCTTGGGTGTGATTAATGTTATATTTTACTATATCTTTCATTTGACACCTGATTTTCCATGGGAAACTATTGTATATCATTTCTTGATAATTTGTATCATATCCAGATACGCTATTCAATAAATCATACAATAAATAACACATATATTCTACATCCATATCGGCGTCATTATACAATAAATGCAATAACATGTTTCGCTGCTCATATATATCCATTTCTAAAAACTCTTGCGTCACTTTATCCATATTTGTATTCGTTAATTTTGTAACCGCTGCATTTGTATTTATCACACTTTTTATTATATCAGCATTTCCATATACTAACAAGTCTTTTAATGTCAAATTATCTATTATATTTCGTAAGATTTCTTTATTTTTACCAGTAGTTTCTTCTACTGCTTCGGTTAATGAAGTCAACCGATGGTCTATGTACCTATTACTTATACATTCCAAATGGATATCATCTATTATTCCATTTATAATTAATGTTTTCTTTCCACGAACATGCTGAATTATTATACGAATACTATTTGTTAACTGAAATAATGTTTTTGGTTCGTAATCTATATCAAAACATTCATATGATAATGCTTCTGTTGGATCTATTATATTCTCACTACGTTTATCATCACATATGATTGTATCGGTATTATTATAATTATAGTCTGGTTTCCAATGAATTAATTTATATCCAGTTGGACGAACATGTTTCATTATTAAATCATATTTTGCTCTTATTATTTCACGGGATGGAGTAGTATTTTTAAATTTTGTACCAAAACTAATAAATAACAAATCTAATATATTTGTTGTACCAAAACCACACACGATTACAGATAATTTATCTATTACTTCCTGTAACTCACTCATCATTTCATCCGTTGTCATTAGTATTGGGGTTTTCTGCACGTCTTTGGATAATTTTTCATTCTTTTCAAATATTTCAGTTAATACTTGTATGGATAATTTTGTGTCGTTTTCACTAAATATTTCTAACAAATGATTGCTTTTTATTGATATTATTGTATTTTGGATTATCTCTCGTATGTAACCTATCTTTGTTGTTACAAATTGTATCACACTTTGTGCAGCAGACACGTCAGTCATATCCATTTTTAAAACATTAAAACTATTTACTTTTTTAAAGGTGCTCATTATATATAATGACAATAGAATATGGGTTTTTTTCAGTATTCTTTCTTGGTACTTTATTACATTACGTAAACCATATAAACTTTTACCTCGTACATATGTAGTATACTTATCATGGGAATTCCAAGTTATTTCTCACATATTATTAGAACTTATTCTAATATTATACGAAGTTTTAAAGATTTATCATGCACACAATTTGGTTCTTTATTTATGGATTGCAACTCTATAATATATGATGCTGTTCATACTATACCATATGACCATAATGACCAAACCTCATATGAAACACTTATTATTGATAGCGTTATTAAATCTATACATAATCATTTATCTATTATTAAACCTACCAACAACGTTTTTATTGCATTTGACGGTGTTGCCCCATTCGCTAAAATGGAACAACAACGAACACGACGTAATAGAACCGCTCTTACAAAAATTTTGCTATCTCAATCACAGGATTCTCAATGGGATACGTCTGTTATTACTCCAGGGACTACATTTATGACGAATTTATCTAAACGGGTACAACACGCCTTTGAAAATATGGAACACAAATATAATGTTTCCAATATCATTGTTTCTGGTTCTAATTCACCAGGAGAAGGTGAACATAAACTCTTTGATTTCTTACGGAAACAACATTGTCTTAATCAAAATATTGCATTGTATGGATTGGATTCTGACCTTATTATGTTATCTATCTTTAATTTACAACATTGTAATAATATTTATATTTTCAGGGAAGCACCTGAATTTTTAAAGCATTATTTCCCAATTGATGAATCTACTTCTAAAAATATGCCTTATTTTTTAGATATGAAAGCTTTATCTTCATCTATATTATCCGAGATGGGTTGCATGTATTCTACACAACAACGTATTTATGATTATATCTTTTTATGCTTCTTTCTGGGTAATGATTTCTTACCACATTTTCCTGCTATGAATATACGTACTCATGGTATTCAAGTTATATTAGATGTTTATCGTAACCATATTGGTAACCGTCCTGATGCATTCATTATTGACAAACAAAATGTTATTCAATGGAAATTTGTTAATAAATTAATCAATGAAATTGCTAAAAAAGAACACGAATTGTTAACGATTGAATATAGCACACGCTCTAATCGGGATTTTAAGAAAAAAAACACACAATCTAATCTTACGCCAGACGAATGTTTACAAAATATTCCGGTTGTTTATCGGGGTGATGAATTGTATATATGTCCAAGTGATATCAACTGGAATGAACGATATTATAAAATTCTTTTTGGTGGACCACAAACATCTACTAATATACGCGATATTTGTACCAATTATATGGAGGGACTTGAATGGGTTTTTAAATATTATTCTAATGGTTGTCCTCATTGGAAATGGAAATACAATTATCATTACCCACCTCTATTTGCTGACCTACGCAAATATATACCTCATTTTAATACTGAATTTATTCATGATAAAACTACTTCTTCTAATTATCCACAACAACCTTTTTCTCCCTATGTTCAATTGTCCTATGTATTACCTTCTTCCGCTTTACATAATCTACCTGTAAATATTCAAAATTTCTTGACTAAAAATTATAAATCCCTTTATTGTGAATCATTTGATTTTTGTTGGGCATTTTGCCGATACTTTTGGGAAGCACACCCACTTCTTCCTGATATTTCGTTGGAACTATTGGAACAATGGGATATTCAATTTAAAATGCATTTTAATGTAGTGAACCCATAAGTAAAAAAACTCTTGTTAATACTTTACAATTATGCTATTATATTTAACTTATATTTACGGGGGGGAACTACTCGTTCCTTTGCTGCAGCTCTTGCTGCTACTTTTGCTTCTTTTGCTGCAGCTCTTGCTGCTACTTTTGCTTCTTTTGCTGCAGCTCTTGCTGCTACCTTTGCTTCTTTCGCTGCGTTTTTCGCTGCTACTCTTGCTGCTTTTGCTGCTACTCTTGCTGCTTTCGCTGCTGCTTTCGCTGCTGCCTTCTCTACTTTTTTAGATAATTGGTCTTCTATTCCCATACATTCTCTGTTTTTATACGCATTTTTATACTCTTGCAACTGTTTCTTTTGTTCGTCCTTCTTGAATTGGATTCTATCGATGAATTTTATCATTGCTATTAAAAATTTAAATCCTTTCTTTTTCAAGTAATAGTTAATATCCATATCAAATGCATTCATGTTCAATAATAATGATAATGCTGCTATTGGTATAGATGGCATATTGTTACTAGACCATCCTCTACTGAAACAAAACCTGTCCATTTTTACATTTCTACGAAATTGTGTTAACGTGGTTATAACCGAGTGTAAGTAATCTTTTTCACTCACTACTCCAAGATTTATTGCTCCACCAGTGGATATTCCAAACAATGGCGTAATAATCATATCACTGGGACATACTCTTTTCAATTCGGGTTTAGGATTCCATTTGTTGTCACCATTCAGTTCAAACAGTTGGTTAAGCCAACCTTCTCTATAGATTGTTGTTAATTGTTGACCACTTAATAGAGAGTATAGGGGGTTTTTTTTATTTGCATTTAGT
>MDTB01123910.1_pt1 | contig 11972 bp, 16 predicted proteins | sample 811161 | NCBI WGS metagenome assembly MDTB01 (sample SAMN05326650, study PRJNA326480) | marine metagenome | isolation source: seawater | place: Mediterranean Sea | collected 2009 | reverse complement strand
ATTTAAAAATATGATTATTTCACCCTGTATTAGTATTTGTAAAACGGATCCCGAAACTGGATTATGTTATGGTTGTGGTAGAAATGATGAAGAAAAAAGGAAATGGAAAGACGAAAATACTTCTGATCAGTGGAAAGTTAACAATTTAGAGGAAATTAAAAGCAGACTTTCTGGTTGGCAACTTGAGAGTTTTAAAGCATCATATAATAACAAAATTAAAGAGGGAGTTTCCCTTTATAAAAAGGAACAAAAAAAATGAAACCTATGCATTTAGTTGTAATTGTTTATTTTATCGGAATAATTATTGGGGCGGTATTTTTTAATCTCTGGGGAACTGGTAATCTAATTAAACCATTAATAGCCTTGTTGTGGACAGCTCTTTTTTTGATAGCAATTGTATATGTTGATAGAAAATCTGAATAATTCAATTATAAAATGCAAAAAATGCTCACGTCTTGTAAAGTTTCGAGAGAAAATATCAGTTGAAAAAAGGAAACAATTTATTGATCAGACTTACTGGGGTAAACCAATTACAGGTTTTGGTGATGTTAAAAGTAAAGTTTTACTAGTAGGTTTAGCACCAGCTGCACATGGTGGAAATAGAACAGGAAGAGTATTTACTGGTGATAAGTCTTCTGATTTTTTGTATAAATGTTTATATAAAGCTAAGATTGCTAACCAACCAAGCTCTACTCATTTAAATGATGGATTAAAATTAAAAAATTCATTTATAACAACAGCTTTAAAATGTGTTCCACCAGAAGACAAGCCTTTAAGACATGAGCTTGATAATTGTTTTAAATTTTTCAATTCAGAAATAAATCAATTAAAAAATTTAAAGATAATTATTGCTTTAGGTAAAATTGGTTTTGATGCATGTGTCTATTATTTTAAATCAAATTATGAATTTAAAGAAAAAATTAAATTTGTTCACGGTAAGATTTATAAGGTTCCAAAAAATATTTTATTAGTAGGTTGCTATCATCCAAGTCCACGAAATGTTAATACTGGAAGAATAAATGAGAATAAGATGACAAATTTATTCAAGAGAATACTTAAGCTAGTCGATTAATTTTTTTAACAAATTAGGTACTCTAACTGGTTTTCCTTTATCATTAATTGTTACGAGTGTTACATCTGCCACTGAAATAATATCGGATTTTCTTTTGATTAATTGATGCATTTTAAAAGAAGAATTTTTAACTTCATTAATTTTCGAAATAATTTCAATTTCATCTTCAAATTTTGCTGGTTTTTTGTATTCAATATTGCAAGATTTTACGATTATTATAACTCCCTCTTTATCTAAAAGTTTTTTATTTGATAAGCCTAAGGAATATATTGCTTCTGATCTAGCTCTCTCTAAAAATTTTAAATAATTAGCATAATAAACTACTCCTGCAGCGTCTGTATCCTCATAATAAATTTTGGTTATATATTTAAATTCTTTAGTCATAATCTTATACTATCAAAATAGTATTTTTTTTTATAGTAATGAATTTACATAATGAAAATTTATATTATTTGGTTAATTGGTGTTATTATTTGGAACTTCGGAGTTCCAAATGCATCACCCCTAGAGGATGTTATTGTTGCTATTGTTTTATCCTTTTTTTCAATTGTAATGAAAAAATATTTCAAATTTTAATTATTCACTGGAGAAGTAAATATTTTGGTAATATGAAATTGCTTTTAATTTTGAGTTATCTGTATCAGTCATAATAGCAATTCCATTTAAATCATTTACATCAAGATCATGTAATAATCTAAAATGTTCTTTAACATTAGCTTTAACTGTTACCCATTCATTTAAATTTTGTTTAGTGGTTGATAAAACATAATCAATTGATTTTTTTGTATACGGGCTTCTCCAATACTCACCAATTTCACTGTTACTAGAATAAACATAATTTACCGCTCTATTTGAAAGTGCTGTTGACCCAGTTTTCTTGACAACAAATACTCTTGCTGCGAAATCATGACCTTTTTTAGAGTTTTCATTGATTCCTGATAAATCTTTTTCGATCTTCCAAGTTATATTAATTATAGGTGTTTTGTTTAAATCAATAGATACTTCTTTACCTAATCCCGATCCAACACTTTCGGCTTCAGCTCTTATATAATTTCCGTTCTCATTAGATCCTAATTTCCAAGATGTTTCCCCTTTTACTTTTCTTTTTTTTAATTGAGAGAATTCCTCATTTGTGAATTTAAAAACTTTTAATATTTCTGATTTTAGTGGCGTAGTCACAAAAAGAGATATAATTAGTATTTTAATAAATTTTTTCATTTTCCAGTCTTATATATAGCTATTAGCTTCATACAATAAATAATTTTAGTTTCATAGTTTAGACATGATTAAGACACTCTAAAATCAAATTTATTCTTTAAATAAAAGTTATGAAACAAATAATTCTTATAACAATCATTTTATTTTTGACAAATTGTACCACCCACACTGTTAAACTTGGAAAAAGATGTACTAAATTAGCTGAAGATAATACTTACGAGAAGTCACTTATCTGGTTAATAGATAGAAAAAACGTTGATACTTTCGACCAAAAGATTAACAGAAAAAACTGTGAAATTAATGGAGAAAACGGATGAAAACTCTCTCGATCATGGCATTATTAGTATACTGGTCAGTTATAATTCTGGCTCCCGTGATAGCAAATGAACAGAGTAAGTATTATGACAAAGTAATTTATCCAAAGAAAAAACCTATCTAGTAAGTAGATCTACCACCACTAATATCAAAAACAGCAGCAGTAGAAAAAGAGTTCTCTTCTGACGAAAGCCAACATACTAAAGATGATAATTCATTTAATTCCAAAAATCTTCCTCTAGGTACTTTTGAAAGCATTCTTTGCACATGCTCTTTTGTCATTTGATCTAAAATTCTTGTTTTTGCTCCCGCTGGTGTAACAGCATTCACAGCAATATTATACTGGGCTAATTCTTTACCTAATGATTTAGTTAAACCTAAAACTCCTGCTTTTGCTGAGCTATAAGCACTAGCATTAGCATTTCCATCTTTACCAGATACAGATGCAATATTAACAATCCTTCCATAATTATTTTTAATCATCAAAGGTACAATTGCCTTACTACAAATGTAAGTTCCGTTTAAATTTACATCTATAACTTTATTCCAATCATTTACTGAATAATTCCATAGTTCAGAAGTTGGACCTGTTATACCTGCATTATTAATAAGTATATCAACTTTGGCAATATTGGAATTTTTGATTATTTTTTCTACTAAATCAAATTTTGTTATATCAACAACATCATATTTAAGATTTTTGTTATTTTGTTTTTTAATCACTTCCAATAACTCATTCTCGTCATTATCCCATAATCTAACATCAGCTCCAAACTTTAAAAATTTTTTAGCTATATCTAGACCAAAACCCTGTGCACCTCCTGTAATTATTGCAGTTTTGTTTTTAAAATTAAAATTATTCATTTTTTGAGGCTATAAAATAATATGTAACATATGAGGCAAAAGCACCGATTATCCATGAGAAAGTTTGAAGGAATTGTAAATTTACATTCCAAATAGTTGAAGATGCAAATATAAATCCTATAAAAACTGAATAGACTGCTTTAAAATGCCATCCATTAGAATAAAAATAGGCACTACCTTTATTAGATAAAAAAATATCTTTATTGTTAATTTTTTTTCTTTTTATTAAATAATAGTCACAAACAATTAATCCAAAAAGTGGTCCAAAAATAGATCCTACAGTATCCACAAAGGATAACAATCCAATTTGGCTAAGAAATGGTAACCAAAATATTGAAACAATAAATGCTAGGAACATTATAAAAACTCCACATGACTTCAAATTAAGATTTTTGGGAAGAAAATTAATCAATGTATTTTGGGAAGGAATGTAATTTGCTATAAAGTTAGTAGATAGTGATGCTATCATTATAAATAGAAGCGCAAAAACAGTAAGTGCTGGGTTATCTATTTTTCCTATTATATCAGTAGGGTTTGTTAATAATCGTTCAGGATCGTTAGCATTATTATTTAGTATTACATCAGCACCCAAGGTAATTAATACTGCAAACAATGAGAATATTAATAAATTAATTAACAGACTTAAATTTCCTAAGTTTAATTCTTTTTTGTCTTTAGCATATCTTGAAAAATCTCCAAAACTTAGTAATACAATAGCAAAATATGCAAACATGGTACCTGCAACAGATATAAAAGTTGTCAGGTTTGTAATATTAAAAATATCCTCCTCAGTTATAAGACTAAAAAAATTAAAAAATAATTTCTGACTGTTTTCTGAAACAATCATAATTAAAAAAATTAATAAACCAAAATAAACAAAAATTGCTGAAAACTTTGTAAATGATCTTAAAAAATAGTGACCTTTGGTAAATAAAAAATATTGTAAACAAAAAGTAAATAAAAGTGAAATCCAATCAATTAAATTAAAAGATAAAAAAAATAATAATAAAATTTCGTTATTAAGTATTTCTTTATCAATATAAAATAATGATATTCTAATTAGATAAACTATAGATTTTGAAATAAAAAAAGTTTGTACTCCAAAAAAAAATATACCTAGTAATCCTCTTAAAAGAGCAAAGTATCTAGCAGCATTTAAACCTATAGAAATTCTTAGTAAAACCGGGAATGGAATTCCATGTTTCTGGGATATTTTCCCAATTAGATTTGAAAAAAAATAAATAAGAATTGACGCAAAAGCAGTTCCTGACAGAACAACAATAAAATTTAGATCATATAAAATATACAAAGAGGCTATTAACGAAAACCCTATAAGACTTTGAATATTTACTGCCCAAAAATAAAAATAATCTGTCCATGTCCAAGTTTTATCAGACGGATTTACAGATACTAATTCCCAATTAGTAAGTTGGAATTTTTCTTTTAGATGATTCACAGTTGTATTTTAAACGAATATTAATCACTGTCCATACAGTAGAGAAGGTAACCACAGCACAATTTTTGGAAATGCTATAATTATTATTAAGCCAATAATTTGAAGTACCATAAATTGCATCATTCCTATATAAATATCCTTTAAATCCCATTCTGGAACTACACCCTTTAAAAAATAAGCAGACAATGCAACAGGGGGTGAAAGCCAGGCAGTTTGTAAATTTACAGCTACAAGTATAGCAAACCAAGTAAGATTAAATCCTAAAGCCTCTACTAGTGGTAAAATTATTGGAACAATTATCATTACTATAGGAACCCACTCCAGCGGCCAGCCTAATAAAAATATCATTACCATTATCATTCCAAGGATTAGATATTTATTCATTTCTAATCCAAGTAAAAATTCTGTTAATAGGGTTGGTGTCCCTAACCTCGCAAAGACAGCTCCAAAAAAATTTGATGCAGCAACCAAAACCATTATTAACGCAGTTATCTCTAGAGTTTTAACTAATGCGTCTTGTAATTTTGGAAGAGTTAATTTTTTATAAGCTAATGAAAGAAGAAGCGCACCCATTGCGCCACAACCAGCAGCTTCTGTTGGTGTTGCAAATCCAAACAAAATACTTCCAAGAGCCGCAAAAACTAATGCTGCGGGAGGTACTAAGCCAAGAAGAAACTCAATCCATACTTCCTTCATGCTAGTTGCTCTCATATCCTCGGGTAATGGAGGTCCTAAGTTTGGATTTAACATACATCTTATTGTTGTGTAAGCTGCATATAAACTCGCAAGTAAAATTCCAGGTATAATTGCTGCTGCAAATAAGTCGATCACAGGTATTTCCATTATAGGACCCATTACTACAAGCATAATACTTGGAGGTATCAATATTCCTAATGTTCCACCAGCTGTTATAGTTCCTGCAGCTAACCTCACATCATACTTAGACCTATTCATAGATTTTGCAGCCATTATTCCAAGAATAGTAACAGAGGCTCCAACAATACCTGTAGCAGCAGCGAATATTACTGATACGAATAAAACCGCATAATATAAAGAACCTCTTACTCTAGACAACATTAGTTGAAATGCTGAAAATAGCCTCTCCATTAATCCAGCTTGTTCCATCATTATTCCCATAAATACAAAGAGTGGAACAGCGGCGAGTGTTTGTTCGGTCATCACCATAGAAAATTGTAGTGTCATTAAATAAAAAACTAATTTTCCAAAACCTAAATAACCAAAAACAAATCCTAAAAATATTAATGTAAATGAAATTGGAAAACCCACAAATATTGCAAATAGCATTACTCCAACAAGAATAAAACCTAAGATCGCTGGATCTATAAACTCAGCTATCATTTAGTTTCTCCAGGCCACTCACCTGTTTTAGCAGCCCAATAACTTTTGAGTAACTCAGAAACTCCTTGGACTAGTAAAAATATTATACCAATGAGTAAACAACTTTTGATTGGCCACATGTAAGGCATCCATGTGGTGTCCATGCCTCTTTCTCCTCTCTGAATTGATTCTCCAACAAATCCAATTGTCATATATAGAAAAATAATCAAGCCAGGAAAATAAAATAGAAGATATAACCAAAAGTCTATTAGACCTTGATTTTTAATTTTAAAATTTCTGTATAAAAAATCTGCTCTTATGTGGACTCCTCTAGAAAGAGCATAACCTGCACCCAGCATAAACAGAGCACCATATAAAAAACGACTTATATCATATGCCCATATAGTAGGAGCTAAAAATAATTTTCTCGCAAGAACTTCGTAAGTCATCGCAAAAATAAGTGGTATCAATATCCAGCAAACAATATTACCTATCCACTTGCTAAATTTATCAATATTAACTATAGACTTTGCCATCCACGCTGGCATATCATCAGGCATCTTGCCGGTACCTCCACGTCTTTCAGCAATCATTTCATCTGAAATATCTAATTTAGAAGGTTCGTCATTCATAAATTCTTTTTAAAAAAGTAGAGCGGACTAAAAAGTCCGCTCTAAATATTATTTTTTATTTTTATTATTTTAATGTTGCTGCGTGAGCCATTCCTAGCTTAGCATTTGACATTTGAGCACCACTCCAAAATGGAACAGCGATATCTGCAAACTCTTTCATCGAATTATAAACTTCGTTAAAAAATGCATTTTCTTTAGCATTTTTATTTAGAGATGCTTTTGCTGCAGCCATGTACTCAGTGAAATAGTCTGTAGGAGTATCTTCTAATATCACTCCATGCTTAGTAGTTAATTCTTTTAAAGCTTTTCCATTTTCATAGATTCTGTAGCTTAAAGATTTAGCTAATGAAGCATTTGCAGCTACTTCAAGAGATTTTTTCTCGTGAGCAGTCATAGCGTTATAAGTTTTACCGGTTATATAAAAATCAGCATTTACGACTACCTGGTGTAAACCTTGTAGATAATAATGTTTAAGAACTTTTTGGAAACCAAAAGTTAAATCTGGCTTAGGACAACACCACTCAGCAGCATCGATCGTACCTGCCTCAAGTGCTGGAAGAATATCACCACCACCCATAGCAACTGATGCTATGCCAATATCTTTGTAAGTTTGTCCTGGAATTCCTGGAGGAGTTCTGAATTTATATTTTCTAAAGTCTGCCATATTTTTAATTGGTTTTGGAAACCAACCCAAAGCTTCTGGACCAACCGGTTGAATCATAAATCCTTTGATGTCCCTACCCATTTCTTTCCAAAGTCTGTCGTATAATTCTTTACCACCACCATATTGGAACCATGATAAGAATGCTATATTGTCTATACCAACTCCACCACCAGCTACTGGCGAACCAAATAGCATAGCAGCCGGATGATCCCCAGACCAATAGTGTGTCCAAGCAAATCCGCAATCAAGTAATCCCTTATCGACAGCATCTAATGTTTCTTTTACACCAACAACTGCACCTGCTGGTAAAATTTCAAACTTCAAAGATCCATCAGTAAGAGTTGTAACAGTGTCAGTAAAGTCTTTTAACATCTTAACTTCATCAGCCTTAGTATTAAGAACCGTCTGACATTTAAGTGTTTTTGCATTAGCATTTGATATGAAACCAAGTACTAAAAACGTAGCAAACACTAATGAAATGATTTTTTTCATTATTTTCCCTCTTTCTAGTTAAATTTAAGTTCCTTATCCTCTCAAAAAAAAGCATCTGTTACAAGTGGCAATTATTTTATTTTTATGTCAAAAAACGTTAATAATAAACATGGAAGAATTCGATTATATAATAATTGGTGCTGGTTCAGCAGGTTGTGTAGTAACAAATAGAATTGTTAAGTCTGGAAAATTTAAAGTTCTTTTATTAGAGGCAGGTGGAAAAGATAATTATCCGTGGATACATATTCCAGTCGGTTATTATAAAACAATGCACAATCCAAAGACTGATTGGTGTTTTAAAACAGAACCAGATAAAACAATGGAAAATGTTTCAATTCCTTATCCAAGAGGAAAAACATTAGGAGGTAGTTCGTCGATTAACGGTCTTCTTTATATAAGAGGACAAGAACAAGACTACGATTTATGGAGACAACTTGGAAATAAAGGATGGAGTTGGAGAGAAGTTCTGCCTTATTTTATCAAGGCAGAGGATCAAGAAAGAGGTCAAAGTGAGTATCATGGACAAGGTGGTCCCCTGGCAGTTTCAGATCAAAGAATAAAATTAGATATTTTAGATGTTTTTCAAAATGCTGCTAGTGAGATAGGCATCCCAAAGGTAGATGATTTTAATAGAGGAGATAACTTTGGTTGTGGCTATTTTCAAGTGACTGAAAGAAATGGTTTAAGGTGTAGTGCTGCGGTTGGTTATCTGAATCCTGTTAAACTTGAAAAAAATTTGAAAATTGAAACTAAATGTCATGTTCAAAAAATAAATTTTGAAAGTAATAAAGCAGTTAGTGTAAGCTATCTTAAAAATGACAAACAAATAACTGTCAAAGCAAATAAAGAAATTTTACTAAGCGCAGGTTCAATCGGGAGTCCTCAAATACTTCAAACTTCTGGAATAGGAGATGGAAACAAATTAAGGAATTTGGGAATTGAAATTACAAAAGACTTAAAAGGTGTAGGAAAAAATCTTCAAGATCATTTAATGTTTAGACCTGTATTTAAAGTAAAAAATATAAAAACTTTAAATAAAAAAATTAACAGTGTTTTTGGAAAACTTTTAATTGGACTAGAATATGTTTTTTTAAGACGAGGACCTATGACTATGGGGGCAAGTCAGTTATGCGGCTTTGCAAAAAGTGATAAAAGTAGAGAAACACCCAATTTACAATTCCATATTCAACCAATAAGTACAGACAAACTTGGTGGAGCTAACCTTCACAATTTTAATGCATTTACTCCAACAGTAGCAAATATTAGACCAACGAGTAGAGGGGAAATTAATATCATAAGTTCAGACACAAGAGATAACCCTAAAATTAAAATGAACTATCTATCCACTGATGAAGATAGAAAAGTTGCTGCAGATGGAATTAGATTAATAAGAAAAATAGTAATGGGAACAAAAGAATTTAAAAAATATGAGCCTGAAGAATACAGACCAGGTGCTCATATACAAGAAGGTGAGGAAATTGTAAAAGCGTGTAGCCATTATGCGCAAACTATTTTTCATCCTGTAGGTACATGTAAAATGGGTAACGATACTGATGCTGTGGTAAATGATCAATTAAAAGTTCATGGAATTGAAAATTTAAGAGTAATTGATGCATCAATTATGCCAAATATAACTTCCGGCAATACAAACGCTCCAACCATAATGATTGCCGAAAAGGGTGCCGATATGATAATGAACAGCTAATGTTGACTGAGCAAATTCTTATTTTTATTCAAATAATTCTATTAGATCTAGTACTTGCAGGTGACAATGCAATTATTATAGGAATGGTGGCGTCACAATTCCCTAACGATCAAAGAAAAAAAATTATTTTCTGGGGTATAAGTGCAGCAATTATATTAAGAATTATATTTACTTTAATCACCGCTTATCTTCTACAAATAACCGGTCTACGGCTTATTGGTGGTATTCTACTATTGTATGTTTGTTATAAATTATACGTTGATGTCGTAAAGGACGGCCCAAAAAAAGAAGATGGCCCAAATATTGAGAAATCAAGTTTATTGAAGGCTATAACAACAATAATAATTGCTGATGTTACAATGAGCTTAGACAATGTGCTAGCAGTTGCCGGTGCTGCTAAGGATCATTACTTTTTACTAATTTTTGGTTTAGTTTTATCTATTGCTTTAATGGCGATAGCTGCAAATCTAATATCAAAATGGATAAAAAAATATAAGTGGATTGCTTGGCTTGGATTAATTGCAATTTTAATTGTTGCTATTGAATTGATTTATACAGATATAAAGTTATTCATATAATATGTATTTGAAAAAATATAATTTAAAAAATAAGTATGCTTTAGTAACAGGAGCTGGCAAAGGTTTAGGTAAAGCATGTGCTATCGCGCTTGCCGAAGCGGGAGCAAATGTAATTATAATAAGCAGAACAAAAAAAGATTTAACAACAGTTTCAAAAATAATTAAAAAATTTAAGGTAAAGTGTAGAAGTTATACTTGTGATGTTACTAATTATAATCAAGTTAAAAGTATTATAGATCAAATTCCAAGGATTGATATTTTAATAAATAATGCAGGTACAAACTTCCCAGAACATTTTACCAAGGTAAAAAGATTAAAGATGGAGTACATGGTTAAGATTAATAATATTGCAGCATTTAATTTAGCTCAAATGTGCACTTTAAAGATGTTGAAGATTAAAAATAGAAAAAAAATAGGTGGTTCAATTATAAATATGTCTTCTCAAATGGGTCACGTAGGTGGACCAATTAGAAGCGTATATAACATGAATAAACATGGGCTAGAGGGGCTTACGAAAGGCATGGCGTTAGATTTAGCAAAATATAATATTCGTGTAAATACTGTATGCCCAACATTTGTAGTAACACCTATGACATCAAAGTTTTTAAAAAATAAAAAATTTAAGAGAGATACTTTAAATAATATACCACTTGGTAGATTTGCAGATATGTCAGAAATAGCTTCATCTGTTGTGTTTCTTGCTTCAGATGCTGCCTCAATGATAACCGGAACCTCATTATTAGTAGATGGTGGATGGACAGCAAAATAATTAAACTATCTGTAATTTTTTTTCTTATATTTTTTAAGGTGAATGCTGTTGAGTTTAAAGGTAAATTTATTCAAGGTCATTTTATCTTGGGTAAAACAAATCCAAACTCTAAAGTAAAAATAGATGATAAAAATATAAAAGTTTCAAAAGAAGGTTTTTTTGTATTTGGGTTAGATAGGGATAGAAAATTTGATGTTACTATAAATATAATGAATTCAAATTCGAATAAGAAAATTACTAAAAAAGTTTTAAAACGTAAGTATAATATTCAGAGAATTGATGGATTAGATGAAAAAAAAGTTACCCCACCTGAAGAAGTCTACAACAGAATTAAAAAAGAAAATAGAGAAATAGGTAAAGCTAGATCTATAGATTCTGATTTAGATTTTTTTAAAAATAAATTTATTATGCCAGTTGATGGAATTATCTCTGGAGTTTACGGTAGTCAAAGAATTTTAAATGGAAAACCAAAGTGGCCTCATTTTGGAATAGATATAGCTGCAAAACAAGGAACTAAGATTAAAGCTTCTGGATCCGGTATAGTTACGATGTCTGAAAGTGATTTATATTACACTGGAGGGACAATAATTATGGATCATGGTCATGGTATATCTACTATTTATTCTCATCTTGAAAAACTTATGGTTAAAGTAGGTGATAAAATTGATCAAGGAGATATAATCGGAACAGTAGGATCCACCGGCAGGTCTACGGGGCCCCATTTAGATTTCAGAGTTAATTGGTTTCAAACTAGACTAGATCCAATGTCTATAATAAATTAGTTATCTAATTTTTTTGAACTTTCATATCCTCTTTTTTAATTCCAGCTACAACCACAGGCTTTTTCATAGCATCTCTTCTAAATGGCT
>MDTB01165469.1_pt1 | contig 11973 bp, 10 predicted proteins | sample 811161 | NCBI WGS metagenome assembly MDTB01 (sample SAMN05326650, study PRJNA326480) | marine metagenome | isolation source: seawater | place: Mediterranean Sea | collected 2009 | reverse complement strand
GGCCTAATTGCTCAGGTAACGCTCTGTCTTTGCTGGAATGTCGCATTTTCATAACGTTTTTCGTTCATGATAATTGCAAGTCTTGTTACCGCCTTTTCGACATCGGCGAAGCTCAAATAAAGCGGCGCAAACCCTATTCGCAAAATATTAGGCGCGCGGAAGTCAGCGATCACCCCTTCTGCAATCCACGCTTGGCAAATGGCATAAGCCTCATCGTGGGAGAGGGCCAATTGGCTACCCCTGCAATTAATCGGTGGGCTCGCCACACCGAAATATTCTAACACCCCTGCCCTTTTTGCTTCAGCAATAAAAAAAGCTTGAAGCTTTTTCGACTTCTCGTCGATGGCTTTCAGTGACACATCGTCAAAAACGTCTAATGCCGCATCCAATATACTCATGCCTATAACACCGGGCGTACCGCACAAGTTTTGCTTTACCGAGCTATCTGGCGCGTAGTCGGGAGAAAATGAAAAAGGGGCACTGTGTCCCATCCATCCAGACAGGGGCTGCTGATAGCTATCTTGATGACGGCGCGCAACATAAATAAATGCTGGCGCGCCGGGGCCGCCGTTTAAATACTTGTACGAACACCCTACGACAAAATCTACGTTGCAATCATCCAAGCATACTGGGAAAGCACCGGCACTATGGGCAAGATCCCACAACGTCAAAATCCCTTTTGCATGTGCTTGCTCGGTAATGCCTTTCATATCAAGCTTAAGCCCACTTCGAAAGTTAACCTGCGTTAGCATAAGCACGGCAATATCATCGGTTAACTGGCTACTAATACTGGCTTCATCTACATAGCGGATACTGTACTCTTCGCCAAGTAAATCTAACAACCCTTGAACCATATAGATATCGGTTGGAAAATTATCACGTGTGGTCGCAATTACTTTGCGCCTTGGGTTCATTTTAAGCGCGGCGCTTAACACTTTAAATAAGTTAATAGAGATAGAGTCACAACAGATGACCTGGCCCTGTTGCGCGCCTATAAGCTCCCCTATTTTGTCGCCGACTTGTTGAGGTAAGGAAATCCACTGGTGTTTGTTCCAACTTGTAATAAGGCCTTGCCCCCATTGCTCTTGAACTACTTCAACCGCTCGCTTTTCTGCTGATTTCGGTAAAGGGCCAAGAGAATTACCGTCTAAATAGATGGTGTTGTCTGGAAGCGAAAAAGCCCCAGCTTTATGTGCAAGCGGGTCCTTGTCATCAAGTTGCTCAGCGGAAAAAACCTTATTAATCATGTTCACCAATAACCTCAAGTAAAGCATCAAAGGATGTAGAGTCAGGGTGTAGCCAATCGAAGTGGCCACCATTTGTTATTATCTTTTGTTTTGCGCCAGCCATTGTAGCGTGGAGTTTAGGTACAATGCTATCGGCGTCACCTTGCATCAACACTATGGGTGTATTGATAAGTTTCGCGTTAGGAGTGGCAGCTTGATAAGCCTCGGGGTTTTCATCCGGCATGCTATGCATGAATTTTGCAGTAGCAGTCTGGCAACTGTTGGCTCCAACAGCGTAAGCGTTTATATCGGTGATAGCAGCAAGTCCAATGACTTTCTCAACGCTAACGCTTTGTGTGAATTGCGGCAGTTTCTGTGCGGCAAGCATAGCAAGATGCCCACCTGCCGAATGCCCAGCAATATAAACCTTCGAATAACGTCCATTACCACGGATACGTTCAAGCGACGTTATCATGGCCTCAGTAACATCATTTAAGCTACCAGGCCAACCGCCGCCTTTGTCGCCAACGCGCCGATACTCCATTACGAAGACACCCATCCCTAAATCCGCCAACGCCTTATAAAACCCGTTTGCATGATCATAACCGTAGGCATTCAACCAGCACCCGCCATGAACAAACACAACAGCTTTTCCAGCAAACTTATCGTGCTTTGTATTGCGTCCATGCCACACGTAAACAGACTGAAGCGGGCTTTCTCCGTAGCTAAACAGCTCGTCATGTTCTCTTGTTGGCAAGACACCCAACGCAGCATATGGCACTTGCGTTAACGTTTTACTGCTAGCTGACAGTTCATTAGGTTTATCGTGGGTGTCTTTGTAAATTTCGCTAGTTTTAGCATGGGTGTCATTCTTAACGTCATCTCGCTTAACGTCAGAGTTTGCGGGTTGCTTAATCTCGGGTGCGCTTTGTGGGGGGCGCGCGTCGCTTTTAACGTGGGTGTCTTTGCTAGCCGTATTTATACGATGGGTGTCTTTGTAATTGAACTGCGGTTCGATTCCACTTTTGAAAGTAGCTGATTGCGCAACAGCTAGCTGTTGCAAAGAGATAAGTGCGATAAATAGTGCGCGTGTAAAAGTAGTAATGTGTACTGTGTTCTTCATGTTCTGACTTTTTCTTTTATTGAAACACAGAGCAACATTAAAGTGATGTCACTCTGTGATTAAATCTTTTACATGTACGCCATGAAACTGACTTAAAGCATCTCAACAGCAAGAGCAACGCCTTCTCCACCGCCAATACACAAAGATGCTATACCTTTACGACCATTGCTTTGTTTAAGTGCATGAAGAAGTGTTACAAGGATGCGTGCGCCAGAAGCGCCAATGGGATGGCCTAATGCGCATGCCCCGCCCTTTACGTTCACTTTGCTTTCATCAAGCCCTAGCTTTTTAATCGCCAGCATAGTTACCATGGCAAAAGCTTCGTTGATTTCAAAGAGATCTACGTCTTCTTTTGTCCAACCAGCTTTGTCTAACACTTTTTCCATTGCGCCTACCGGTGCAACCGTAAAATTCTCGGGCTCTATTGAGTTCGTAGCATGAGCTACCACTTTTGCTAATGGCGCCAATCCAAGGGCTTTAGCTTTGCTTTCGCTCATAACAACAAGTGCTGCTGCACCGTCAGAGATAGAGCTAGAGTTCGCTGCCGTTACCGTACCGTCTTTTTTAAAGGCTGGGCGGAGTGTGGGGATCTTTTCAGGTCGAGCAGAACCCGGGCCTTCATCAGTATCCACCACTGTATCACCTTTACGTGAAGATACAGTTACTGGTGCAATTTCGTCGTTGAACGTGCCGCTATTTATTGCTTCATGCGCTTTAGACAATGAACTTAATGCAAATTCATCCATTTCACCGCGGCCAATATTCTCTTCATCAGCAGTATCTTGAGCAAAGCACCCCATTGCTTTACCGTTGTAAGCATTCTCAAGACCGTCTAGCATCATGTGATCAATAACTTGACCATGCCCCATGCGATAACCCGTTCGCGCTTTTGGCAACATGTATGGCGCGTTACTCATACTTTCCATACCGCCAGCTACCACCGCAGAGGCGCTGCCTGCTTTGATAAGATCATGGGCCATCATGACTGCTTTTAAGCCTGAACCACAGACTTTATTGATAGTGGTAACACCGGCACTTAGCGGAAGCCCCGCCCCTATTGACGCTTGTCGCGCAGGAGACTGCCCTAACCCAGCCGGTAAAACACACCCCATAATGACCTCGTCAATTACAGAGACATCCACCTCATCACACGCAGCTTTTATCGCAATTTCTCCAAGCTTTGTCGCAGCGAGAGAAGACAAGCTACCGTTAAAACCACCCATAGGTGTACGTTTCGCCGCGACTATCACTACTGATTCATTACTCATATCCGTGCCCTTAATTTCATTTAAAATATTGAATGGATTGAAGAAAGCCAGTCAAATGTATACAAAAGTAAACACCTCTATCAGCTACAACACCTGACCTTCACCATGAAAAATTGACGTTAGCAAAATGTTACTTTACCTTAACGTAAAATGTAATTAACGTTAACGTAAACCTGTACTGAGTATGTGTCAACTAAACACTACGTTTTAATATAGCGATGTAAAACCTCTCGCTCAAAACGTAATGCTTTTACAAAGACACCCACTCAATTCAGCCAACAAATTACAAAGACACCCATGCAAACGACGGGTGTTAAGCAGCGCTTAAAGAACAAGGTACATGTAATGAACAAGTACGATGACGAAACAACATATGCAATAGGTGAGCTCGCTCGAGAGTTTGACATCACACCTCGCTCCATCCGTTTTTATGAAGAGCAAGGATTAATGTCACCCTCTAGGACGGGGCAAAATCGCGTTTATTTGAATAAAGATAGAGTGCGATTAAAGCTAATTTTGCGTGGTAAACGGCTGGGTTTTTCCCTAGCGGAAGTCAAAACACTGTTCGACATGTACGACACAAACCCTAATTCGGCGGTTCAGCTGGAAGCCATGCTAGATATGACTGAACAAAAAAGAGCTGTACTTAAACAACAACTAGAAGATATTCAGATGTTAATGACTGAACTGGATGATGTTGAAGCACGCTGCCGTGAAGAACTCGCAGAACTAAAACGAGGAAAAATCGCATGAATACCTCCTACCCTACTTTAAATTTCGGGCTTGGTGAAGACATCGAAATGTTACGAGACCAGGTCTATCAATTCGCTCAAAATGAAATAGCGCCTCTTGCTGAACAGGCCGACGCTGAAAATCAATTTCCTAATCAACTGTGGACTAAGCTTGGAGATATGGGGCTTCTAGGGGTCACTGTCTCAGAGCAGTACGGTGGTTCTGAAATGGGCTACCTTGCTCATACTATTGCTATGGAAGAGGTGAGTCGTGCTTCAGGCGGTATAGGGCTAAGTTACGGGGCGCACTCGAATTTATGTGTGAACCAAATATTTAAAAACGGTAACGACACTCAGCGAGAAAAATACCTGCCGAAGCTAGTGAGTGGCGAGCATGTCGGTGCATTAGCCATGAGTGAACCCAACGCGGGATCAGACGTTGTAAGTATGAAGCTGAAAGCGGAAAAGCGCGGCGACAAGTACATTCTTAACGGAAATAAAATGTGGATAACTAATGGTCCTGACGCCCACACATTTGTTATCTACGCTAAAACCGATCCAAATGCAGGCCCTAAAGGGATCACGGCGTTTATCGTTGAGCGAGACTTTCCTGGTTTCAGTCGCGCACAAAAGCTCGATAAGTTAGGAATGCGCTCATCAAACACCTGTGAGTTAGTGTTCGAAGACTGCGAAGTGCCGGCTGAAAACATCCTTGGAAAAGAAGGCGAAGGTGTTCGTGTGTTAATGAGCGGCTTAGACTACGAGCGGCTTGTTTTATCAGGTGGGCCGCTGGGTATCATGCAATCTTGTATGGATATTGTTGTGCCTTACATACACGACCGCCGACAGTTTGGACAGTCAATCGGCCAGTTCCAGCTAATTCAGGGAAAAGTAGCAGATATGTACACGCAAATGAATGCTGCGCGTGCTTATGTTTACACTGTTGCTAAGTCGTGCGACCGCGGCGAAACAACGCGCAAAGATGCGGCTGGCGCCATTCTTTATTCTGCTGAGCTCGCAACCAAAATGGCGCTAGATGCTATTCAGCTTCTTGGCGGTAACGGTTACATCAACGAATACCCTACAGGTCGCCTGTTAAGAGACGCAAAACTTTATGAAATTGGTGCTGGCACATCAGAAATTCGCCGAATGCTAATAGGCCGAGAATTATTTAACGAATCTAAATAACGCAAGGTAGAGGGTGATAATGCCTTCACTGTGTGGCGAAAAGCTGCGAAAAGTGAAAAGCAAATTATCAAGACACCCAACCTTGCAGAATTAAAACGCGAATAAGTTGCAAAGACACTCATCACAGCAAAAGATGGTTAGCATGGGTGTCAAGCTAACACCAGTTAACGAGGCACACTTCGTTGATGCCCAACACAAGGAGGGGTTATGCCCGTTCTTCGCTCAAGTATAAATACGAAATCTGAAACGTTTATTGCAAACGCTGAGCACATGCAGGCTCAGGTAAACGACCTATTAGAAAAAATTAATAAAATTTCTCAAGGCGGTAGTGAAAAAGCTGCACAGCGTCATATATCTAGAGGAAAACTACTGCCTCGTGACCGTATTAATGCACTAATTGACGCTGATACACCATTTTTGGAAATAGGACAGCTGGCCGCATGGGAAGTGTACGACGACTACGTGCCCTGCGCTGGCGTTGTTGCAGGTATAGGTATTGTTGCAGGAATTGAGTGCATGATTGTGGCTAACGACGCCACGGTTAAAGGCGGGACCTATTACCCGTTAACGGTAAAAAAACACCTGCGCGCACAAACTATTGCCGAGCAAAACAATCTACCCTGTATTTATTTAGTGGACTCTGGCGGCGCGAACCTACCTCGCCAAGATGATGTTTTCCCTGACAGAGAGCACTTTGGCCGAATATTTTTCAACCAAGCTAATATGTCGGCTAAAAATATTCCGCAAATTGCGGTTGTAATGGGCTCTTGTACAGCAGGTGGTGCGTACGTCCCCGCGATGGCAGATGAAAGTATCATCGTAAAAGAGCAAGCAACAATTTTCTTAGGTGGTCCTCCCCTTGTTAAAGCCGCTACAGGCGAAGTGGTTACCGCAGAAGAGCTTGGCGGCGGCGATGTACATACGCGTATTTCAGGTGTTGCCGATCATCTCGCTAATAACGATCACCACGCACTCTCGCTCGCCCGTAATGCCATATCAAGACTGAATAGGAAAAAGCCCGATTATGTAGACGTGGCCGACGTAAAGCCACCACGTTACGACACAAAAGAAATTTACGGCATCGTTCCCGTAGACAGTCGACAAACCTATGACGTGAGAGACATTATCGCTCGTGTCGTAGATGACTCTGATTTTGACGAGTTTAAAGCGCTTTATGGGACAACGCTTGTGTGCGGGTTCGCACGAATATTTGGATTCCCAGTTGGTATTGTTGCCAATAACGGCATACTTTTCGGTGAAAGTGCACTTAAAGGTGCGCACTTCGTCGAACTCTGCGCAAAACGTAAAATTCCGCTTGTATTTCTGCAAAATATTACCGGCTTTATGGTGGGTAAACAGTACGAGCACGGCGGCATTGCAAAGCACGGCGCCAAAATGGTAACTGCAGTAGCGTGTGCCAATGTTCCAAAGCTCACCGTTCTTATTGGTGGAAGTTTCGGTGCGGGTAACTATGGCATGTGCGGAAGAGCTTATGACCCAAGGTTTCTGTTTATGTGGCCAAACGCCCGTATATCAGTAATGGGGGGCGAACAAGCAGCTGGTGTACTAGCTCAAGTAAAACGCGACCAGAAAGCGCGTGCGGGCGAGACATGGAGTGAAGAAGAAGAAAAGTCTTTCAAACAGCCGGTTATCGATACCTATGAAAAGCAGGGTCACCCCTATTACGCGTCTGCGCGACTTTGGGACGATGGCGTTATCGACCCCGCAGATACTCGCTTGGTACTGGGGCTGTCGCTTTCAGCGTCGCTTAACAAGCCTATCGAAGACACCCAATTTGGCATATTTAGAATGTAGGAGTTTAGGTCATGGAACCATCGGTTATTTACCACGTAGACGAAAGAAACATCGCCACTGTTACATTGAATAGAGCTGAAAAGCACAATGCCTTCGACGATAAAATGATAAGTGAGCTAACCCGTGCATTTAAACAGGCGGGAGAAGATAAGAACGTAAGAGCACTGATCTTAAAGGCCGAAGGTAAAAGCTTTAGTGCTGGTGCTGATCTTAACTGGATGAAAAGAATGGCCACCTATACCGAAGCGCAAAATGAAAATGACGCACTCGGTTTGGCAGAAATGCTGCAAACGCTTTACACAATGCCGAAGCCAACGATAGCAAGAGTACAAGGCGCAGCCTTCGGCGGAGCTGTAGGCTTGATTGCGTGTTGCGACATTGCCATCGGAAGCAAGCTGAGCAAGTTTTGCTTAAGTGAAGTTAAAATTGGTCTTATCCCGGCCACAATTAGCCCTTACGTTGTTGAAGCAATGGGCGCTCGTGTTTGCAGGCGTTATTTCCAAACGGCGGAAGTTTTTTCTGCCAGAAGAGCCAGACGGTTAGGCCTTCTAAGCGAATCGGTGACTGAAGACGAGCTTGATAGCACTATCGACAACATTTTATCTAACATCATTAAGAACGGACCTCAGGCTGTAGCGAAAGCGAAAGCGCTCGTGCAGTGGGTGTCTTCGCAAGAAATCAATAATGAGTTACTGAGCAAAACAAGTAAATTAATTGCCCAAGTTAGGACCTCAGAGGAAGGTCAAGAGGGCTTATCTGCCTTTTTAGAAAAGCGCAGTGCTTCTTGGGTGGAGATGAACAATGATAAATAAATTACTAATTGCAAACCGCGGTGAAATTGCCTGCCGTGTTATAAAGACAGCCATCGCACAGGGCATAAAAACCGTCGCCGTATACTCAGACGCCGACCGCAATGCACTGCACGTAAAAATGGCAGATGAGGCTATTTACCTTGGTCCTTCACCGTCAAAAGAAAGTTATTTAAAAAGCCATGTAATAATCGAAAAAGCAAAGCAGCTAGGCGTTGATGCTATTCACCCAGGTTATGGTTTTCTCTCGGAAAATGCTGAATTCGCCAAGCTTTGTGCTAAGAACGACATTATCTTCGTAGGCCCACCAGCGTCAGCAATTGAAGCAATGGGCTCTAAATCTGCGGCTAAACACATAATGGAAAAAGCCGGCGTACCTCTAGTACCCGGTTACCATGGCGATGACCAAGACGAATCGGTATTAAAAGCAGCTGCTGATGATATGGGCTATCCAGTGCTTCTTAAGGCTGCTGCCGGTGGCGGTGGTAAAGGTATGCGTCAGGTTTGGAGCGAAAAAGATTTCTCTCAAGCCCTAAACGCTGCCAAACGCGAGTCTATGGCGAGCTTTGGCGATGACCATATGCTTGTTGAGAAATACCTGACTCGGCCTCGTCATGTCGAAATCCAAGTTTTTTGTGACACCCATGGTAATGGAGTTTACCTCTTCGAGCGCGACTGCTCAGTGCAGCGTCGACATCAAAAAATTATTGAAGAAGCCCCTGCCCCAAACATGTCTGAGCATGTTAGAGAAAAAATGGGTGAGGCTGCAATTCTTGCAGCCAAAGCAATCAATTATGTTGGTGCTGGCACTGTTGAGTTCTTACTTGATGAAGATGATTCATTCTACTTCATGGAAATGAACACACGTCTGCAAGTGGAACACCCTGTTACCGAGATGATTACGCGAGAAGACTTAGTACTTTGGCAACTCATAATCGCTGAAGGAAAGCCGTTACCTAAGGCGCAAAACGCACTTACATTAACGGGACACGCATTCGAAGCGCGTATTTATGCCGAAGATCCAAAGAATGAGTTTTTACCTTCAACGGGTACCTTACGCTTACTGCATGCGCCAGAAGAAAATGATGTAGTTCGCGTAGATACAGGTGTAGAGCAAGGTGATGAAGTAAGTGTGTTTTACGACCCTATGATTGCCAAGCTTGTGGTTTGGGGAGAGAACCGTGAAGTTGCACTGAAGCGTTTAACAAGCGCTTTGGGGGAATATTATATCGACGGGGTAAGCACTAACATTGATTTTTTAAAGCGTGTAGCGTCACATCCATCTTTCGTTTCCGCGGAACTAACAACTACATTCGTGGAAAAGCACCACGATACACTCTTTAGTGAAACGATTAATCAAGACACCCAACACGACTTCCCCGCTATGGCACTACTTTCCATTCTAACGAGAAGCCAAAGCCCAAGAACACCCTCTGTATGGTCGACAGCCGGCGCTTGGAGGGTCAATAGTCAACACAGTGAGACGCTTACGCTGATTAGCGACAACAAGGAAACACAGGTTGAAGTTAAGCATCATTTTGATGATAGCCATGGTTACTGGGAAGTAACCGTAGATGGCCAAAGCTTTGCGGCCTCTGGCGTTATTATTGACCAAACGCTAAACGCTACTATTGACGGACACAAGAGGACGTTTTCATTCTCTCAAGATAGCGAACAGTTTACCCTTTTTAACAAAGACACCCACGTCAAGTATGTTGTTAAGACAGCATCGTTAGGTGACGTCAACAGTACCGATGACCAAGCAAACTTTAATGCACCAATGAATGGCACTATCGTTACCCACCTTGTTAGCAAGGGGCAAGAGGTCAAAAAAGGTGAGCCTATCCTAATAATGGAAGCCATGAAAATGGAGCACAGCATTATTGCTCCTCATGATGGCAAGGTTGAAGAGTTTTATTTCAACCCAGGGGAGCTCGTTGACGGTGGGGCAACGCTATTAGCGTTTTCTTCGAAAGATTTGGCTGAGGCTTAATATTATGCTTCCATCTAAAGTCAGTATTGTCGAAGTTGGTCCGCGCGACGGACTGCAAAATGAAACGCTCAACTTAAGTGCAGCGCAGAAGATTGAGCTAATAAATCTACTTTCAAAAACCGGCCTTAAACGCATAGAAGCAGGCAGCTTTGTTTCTCCAAAGTGGGTACCTCAAATGGCAAATTCGGATGAAGTTTTCCAGGCGCTCCCTTCTAGAACAGATGTCCAGTATTCTGCGCTTACACCTAATCTTAGGGGACTAGAAACCGCTATTGACGCTGGCGTAAAAGAAGTTGCTGTGTTCGGCTCTGCATCTGAGGCATTCTCGCAAAAAAATATAAACTGCTCTATAAGCGAGAGTTTGAAACGCTTTGAAGATGTTTTTCAATTGGCTGATCAGAATAATATTAAGGTTAGAGGCTATGTTTCATGTGTTATGGGGTGCCCCTATCAAGGGGACATTTCGCCTAAAACAGTTACGCAAGTGAGTAAAGCCCTACTTGATATGGGTTGTTATGAAATTTCGTTGGGGGACACTATTGGAGCCGGCACGCCTAGAGCAACGAGTCTACTGTTAGAAGATGTGCTTAAGGATATACCTGCACAAAAACTTGCGGCCCATTTTCACGATACATACGGCCAAGCTCTCGTTAATTTGTACAAAGCACTTGAATACGGGATTGCTACTATCGACTCCGCTGTCGCGGGTCTTGGGGGGTGTCCTTATGCAAAAGGGGCTAGTGGAAATGTTGCAACTGAAGATGTTGTTTATATGCTTAATGGGATGGAAATTTCATCAGGTGTGAATATGGATAGATTACTTACTTCATCGTCCTATATCTCTGAGGTTTTGGGCCGCCCACCGGTATCGAAAGCCGCAAACGCATTATTAGCTAAATAATTGATTTTTTTGGAGCATGCTGCCCTTCCAAGCATGCTCTTTTTATCGAGCCATCCATCCTAAAAGTTTTTTTATGACGCTTTAGCTTGATGCTAGCCTACCTCTTATCAAGATACCTCTTAGCAAGACACCCACCATAAATTTAGCAAGACACCCACTATAAATTGTATCGATTACTCATGTAGCCATTTAGTTGCTACTTTTTGATAAAACCTTCTAAAAAGCTAACGTGGGTGTCTGCGTAACTTTCTTTTAAAAAGGGGGGGTATAATGGGTATCTTGCCAAATAGAGCATGTTTAACAATGGGTGTCTTTCCTAGCAGTTCAGGTATTAACAAAACACACCTTGAGTTCAGGTCACAAAGGGCTAGTGATAATGCTACTGTCTTGAAACTTTTTCCAACGATCGTAGAAAAGCATTATGGCGCAAAGCAGGAAATCTCTTATAAGCCTTCAAGATACCCCTTATTATCATTGTATTTCGCGATGTGTACGTCGAAGCTACCTTTGTGGCTATGACCACACAACGAATGTTAGCTATGAGCACAGAAAGTCTTGGGTCGAAAACAGGTTACTGTTTTTAAGTAGTATTTTCGCTATCGACATTTGTGCATATGCCGTCATGAGTAACCATATTCACATTGTGTTGTGTGTAAATAAAAGCGCAGCGCTATCCTGGTCACTAGATACAGTTTTACGCCAATGGCACAAAATACACAGGGGAACTCTGCTTACCCAAAGGTATTTAAAAGGAGAGGTTCTGAGCGATATTGAGATAAAAGCAGTCAAAGAAACCGCTGATATCTACAGGAAAAGGCTTTTTGACATCAGTTGGTTTATGAGAGACTTAAACGAGCATATTGCAAGAAAAGCGAACGAAGAGGATGAGTGTACAGGCCGCTTTTGGGAGGGACGCTTT
>MDTB01181701.1_pt1 | contig 11974 bp, 9 predicted proteins | sample 811161 | NCBI WGS metagenome assembly MDTB01 (sample SAMN05326650, study PRJNA326480) | marine metagenome | isolation source: seawater | place: Mediterranean Sea | collected 2009 | reverse complement strand
CTTAAATTGTTATAATTATTTAATTTGCCGAAGTGGTGGAATTGGTAGACACGCTAGCTTGAGGGGTTAGTGAGCGAAAGCTCGTGCGGGTTCAAGTCCCGCTTTCGGCACCAACATTAAAAATTACTCTACCGGAATTTCAATAGTTTTTGATGCTTCTTGGATTTCTTCATCTGTAAATAGAACTTCAGTATTAGCATTTTTTAATAAAACAGCCTGTGCTAAGTTTAGAATTAAAAAAAGTGCAGCAATAAATGCAGTTAATTTTCCAAGAAAATTTGATGGTCCAACAGCACCAAACATAGAATTAGAGGATCCGCCACCAAACGCGGAGCCCAAGTCGGAGCCCTTACCTTGCTGCAAAATTACTAGCACTATAAGAATGATTGCAAGAATTATGCAGGAGATTTTTATAGCTGTAATAATCATAATTATTTAACCTTAATTTTATTGAAGACATTTGCAATTAATGCAAACTCTTTGCCATCGAGCGAAGCCCCACCAATTAGAGCTCCATCAATATTTTTTTGCTCAAAAAATGATGAAGCATTAGTTATGCTTACACTCCCTCCATATAAAACAGATACTAATTCCGTTTTAGGAAATCGAGATTGTACTACATCTTTAATCATTTCATGAATTGAGTTTATATCTTCGGGGGTTGGAGTTTGTCCAGAGCCAATTGCCCATACAGGCTCATATGCAATAATTAACTTACTAATATCAATACTGCCATTAAGTGCCTCGATAATTTGCTGCTGAAGAATTTCATGTGTAATGTTAGTTCGATATTCCTCAGCTGATTCACCAATACATAATATTGGTAATAAAGAGCTGATATCAGCTTGAATTAACTTTTTATATATACTTTTATTTGATTCATTAAACAAAATTCTTCTTTCTGAATGGCCAATAATAGTAAATTCACAGCCAAGGTCTCTGATCATTGATGCTGAGATCTCTCCCGTTCTTGCTCCAAAATCTTCTTCGTCAATATTTTGAGAGCCAAGAAAAATATCATGTTTACCAAACAGCTTTTTTAAATGTGCCAAGTATAAAGAGGGGGGAGCGATGCCTAATGAAGAAAAATCTTGGCCATTAAAATGCTTAAAGAAATTAGCTACCCATTTTTTATTTAATTCTCTTGAACCATTAAGTTTCCAATTTGCTACCAAACGTAATGACATAAATTACTTTTTGAACATAGCAGCAATATCTTTTGCATATTTTGTTGCAGTTATTTCGTCATCCGATTCAACCATGACTCTAATTTTATTTTCGGTTCCAGATGATCTTACTAGAACTCTTCCAACTGTTAAATCTGATTCAATTTCTTTGATTTTTTTCTGAATTTCAGCATCAGAAAGGATATCTTTATTTTGAACCTCAACATTAATATTCACTTGAGGCATTTTGGAATAATTGCTAAGAATATCTTCAGGATTTTTTTCTAAAATTAATAATGAAGATATAACTTTCAAGGCGGCAATAGTTCCATCTCCAGTACTGACCAAATCTCTGCAAAGAATATGACCTGACGGTTCACCACCAAGCATCCATCCTTCTTTTTTAAGCATTTGACTAACAAATTTATCGCCAACATCTGCTCTTTGAAATTTATATCCTAATTTTTTGACGCCTTCTTCAAAACCAAGATTTGTCATAGATGTTCCTACTATTCCAGACCACGGACCAGTTCTATTGGGATTAGCGTAAGCAAGAATATACATTATGTCGTCACCATCTAATATATTTCCTTTTTTATCAATTAGAACCACCCTATCACCATCACCATCCAAGGCAATTCCAAAATCTGCTCTGTGCTTTATTACCTCATCTTTGACCATTTGGGGATGTGTAGATCCACACTCGTAATTAATGTTATACCCATCAGGATCAGTACCTATAGAAATCACCTCAGCACCTAGCTCTCTTAGCACTGAAGGACTAACTTTATAGCATGCCCCATTAGCACAATCCAAAACTATCCTCAAAGACTCAAAAGAAACATCTGGTGGCACAGTTGACTTACAAAACTCAATATATCTGTCTCCAGATTCATCAAATCTTTGAGCTTTTCCAAGTTCTGCAGTTTTTACAGGTTTTAAATCGCCAGTCAATAATCCCTCAATTTTTTTCTCAACTTCTCTTGAGATTTTCTCTCCTGTTCCAGCAAATAGCTTAATTCCATTATCTAGGTAGTTATTATGAGATGCACTGATGACAAGACCAAATTGATTTCTTAAAGATCTTGTAAGGTATGCGACACCAGGTGTTGGCAATGGTCCCAGTAACCTTACGTTAACTCCAGAAGCAATAAATCCAGCCTGAAGTGCTGATTCGAGCATATATCCTGATACACGAGTATCTTTTCCAATTAAGACTGTATCCCAACCCATATCTTTTAAAATAATTCCTGAAGCATGTCCAATTCTTAGACAAACTTCTGGAGTAATCTTAGATTCTACAGGGCCACGAATACCATCGGTACCAAATTTTATAATCATTAAAAAAGATTATAACTCTTCTGCGGGACCCTTTATGGATGTTTTTTTAGAAGTTTTCTTTTTTGGTGTTTTTGGCTCATCCCAATCTTTAGGAGCACGAGGTTTAGCTCCTGCCATAATGTCATCTATTTGATCTGAATCAATCGTCTCATATGTAAGGAGTGAATCAGCCATTGTATGAAGTTTATCAAGATTCTCATTAAGTAACTTTGTAGCTCTTTTATAATTAGTATCAATAATTTTACGGACTTCTATATCAATGCTATTTGAAGTTTCACCACCAATGCCTTTTGGAGCCATTGATGCAGACCTTCCTAAAAATGGGCTTGTATCATCTTCTCCATACTTCAACGGACCTAAATCAGATAAGCCCCATTTCGTAACCATATTTGTTGCAATTCCGGTTGCGACTTCAATATCATTTGAAGCTCCGGTTGTTATCCCATCTTTACCGTTAATAATTTCCTCGGCTATCCTCCCACCAAAGAGTGTTGCTATTCTACTATGAAGGTAAGTTTTGCTTTGCATATATCTGTCTTCTTCAGGTAAAAACATAGTTACTCCAAGCGCTCTTCCTCGAGGAATAATAGTAACCTTATAAACAGGATCATGTTCAGGAGTTAAACGGCCTACGATCGCATGACCAGCTTCATGATAAGCAGTGATTCTTTTTTGCTCGTCTGTCATGATCATTGATTTTCGCTCCGGACCCATCATAATTTTGTCTTTAGCTAGATCTAAATGGCTTTGTTCAACTTTTTTATCGCCGTATCTTGCCGCAAATAATGCAGCTTCATTAATTAAATTTGCAAGATCCGCACCTGAAAATCCTGGGGTACCTCTCGCGATAACAGAAGCATCCACATCCTTTGAAAGTGGAATTTTTCTCATATGCACTTTAAGGATTTGCTCTCTTCCTCTTAAATCAGGAAGATCAACAACCACTTGTCTGTCAAAACGGCCAGGCCTTAAAAGTGCTGGGTCTAGGACGTCAGGTCTATTGGTCGCTGCAACAACAATTACTCCATCGTTACCATCAAAACCATCCATTTCGACAAGCAACTGATTTAGTGTTTGCTCTCTTTCATCATGACCGCCGCCCATTCCTGCACCTCTATGACGACCAACTGCATCAATTTCATCAATAAAGACGATGCATGGTGAGTTTTTTTGTGCTTGTTCAAACATATCTCGTACCCTTGAGGCGCCCACCCCGACAAACATTTCAACAAAATCTGAACCTGATATTGAAAAGAAAGGTACTTTAGCTTCTCCAGCAATGGCTCTTGCTAAAAGTGTTTTACCGGTACCTGGAGGACCCACCATCAGAACGCCTCGAGGAATTTTTCCACCAAGTTTTTGAAACTTTGTTGGATCTCTTAAAAAATCGACTAGCTCTTGCACATCTTGTTTGGCCTCTTCACAACCAGCAACATCTTCAAAAGTAGTAGTAACTTTTCCGCCTTCCATGAGTTTTGCTTTGCTCTTACCAAAGGCCATAGGGCCACCTCTACCTGAGATACCACCTTGCATTTGACGCATAAAGAAAAAGAAAATACCAAGAAGCAATAGAATTGGGAAAGCGCCGACCAACAGTTGAGACCAAATAGATGGTTGCTCAACACTTTCAAAAACTGTTATTACTCCGTGTTCCTCTATAGCATTATCAACCGACTCATCTCTCTTATAAATTGGGTGGCGTGTTTCAAACCTTGAACCATCAAGGCGCTCACCGAATATTGTCATCTGATCGCCCTTATAAATTACCTTAGCAATTCTATCGGATAAGACTTCTTGTTTAAATTGACTGTAAGATATCATTTCTCTTTTAGAAGAGGACCCATTCTCAACGTTATTGAAAACAAAAATAAGTGCTGAGCCTAACATCACCCATACTAGAGCATTTTTAATTACTGAATTCATAACGGTTTTTCTCCAAATAAATAAATTTCACCTGATTTCCCTTTCGATGCAGCAGGCTTATGAGTTTGAACTAAATGAAAGCACTTTTCCACTTCTGTTCTAAATTTTTTTAATAAACTATTTTGAAACGTCTTGATGATAAATGAGCCATTGGATTTGTTCATGTAACTCATTGCTGTTTTAAGTGTAATAATATTCAACTCAAATATCTTTTCTTCATCAACTGCTCTAATACCTGTTAAATTTGGGGCTAAATCTGAAATAACAAGGTCAAATTTAGATTTTAAAGAAAAAATTTCAGGGATTTTATCAATATTAATGAGATCTTCTTGAAAAAAAAATACATCCTTCACTGGATCCATAGGTAAAAGATCAATTGCGTAAACTTTTGATGCTGGAGCTTTAGCTTTTACAAGTTCAGACCACCCTCCAGGTGCTGACCCAATATCAAGTACAAAACTATTATTTTGAAGAGTATTAGTTTTATTTAAAATTTCTTCTAATTTAAAAACTGAACGTGAGCGAAATCCGAGTTTTTTAGCTTTAAGAGCCCATGAGTCAACATGCATAGTTTTTAAAGATGCTGTACCTTCTCAATTTCAAGATCAACAGTTCCAGATGGAGTGACAATTGATACCTCATCACCAACATTTTTTCCCATTAAACCTTGAGCTATTGGTGTTTGAATTGATATTAATCCATATTCAGGATCTGACTCTAAATTGCCAACTATTTTGTAAGTAATAGATTTATTATGAGTTACATCAAATAAATCAATGGTGGATCCAAAAACCACTCTTCCAGTCTCGGGTATTTCTTTTACATCGATAACCTGAGCGTTACTTAAAGCATGCTCAATTTCCTGAATCTTAGCTTCAATAAAACCCTGTTGTTCTTTTGCAGCATGATATTCGGCATTTTCTTTTAAATCTCCATGAGCTCTAGCTTCTGCTATAGCTTGAGATATCTCAGGCCTATCTTTTGTTTTCAATTGTCGCAGCTTTTCAGCGAGATCTTTTTCTCCAGCTTTTGTTATTGGAAATTTTTCCATTTGATAATTATATCAAATAGGGAAAATTAGTTTATTTCTTGCAAAGAATTATAGATCCAATCTTTAGGATCTTTGTTCATTGCTTCTAAAATTGCAAAAGCTCCAAAAATTGTTGTGATGCAAAATAATTTATTTTGTAATGCAGTTCTTCTAATGGATGCAGAGTCCTCAATAGATTGTCGTCCCTCAGTAGTATTGATTAATAAGTTGACCTTATTGTTTAACAACTCATCTACGATATGAGGTCTTCCTTCATTAACTTTATTAATGATTAAAGACTTATATCCAAGTTCTTTAATTACATCAGCCGTCCCTTTAGTTGCAATCAACTCATACCCTTGAATGTCCAGTAAAGGTATTAAATCTGAGAGGTATTTTTTATCAGATTCTTTGACACTTACAAAAGCTAGTCCAGAATCAGGCACAATTTTATTAGCTGCTTTTTGAGCTTTTGCGTACGCTTCTCCAAAACTTAGACCAATTCCCATTACCTCTCCTGTGGATTTCATTTCTGGACCAAGAATAGGATCTACTGCAGGAAACTTATCAAAAGGTAAGACAGCCTCCTTTACAAAAAAATAATTTTTTGGCAAAGCGTTAGAAAAAGAAATCTCTTTAAGTGACTTTCCCACCATTGTTTTAGTCGCAAACTTTACCAAGGATTGGCCCAAGCATTTAGATATAAACGGAACAGTTCTAGAAGCTCTAGGATTTACTTCTATGATAAAAATATTCTCATCCTGAACAGCAAATTGAATATTCATTAATCCAATAACATTAAGCTCTGCAGCAATTTTTTTTGCCTGCTTCTTGATTTCTTTAAGGACTTTTTTTGAAAGACTATATGGCGGCAAAGAACACGCCGAATCACCCGAATGAATTCCAGCTTGTTCAATATGTTGCAAGATACCTCCAATTTCAATGAAACTTCCATCTGAGATTACATCTACGTCAACCTCAATTGCGTCTGTTAGATATCCATCTAACAAAATTGGTTTTTTATCTGAAACCTCAACAGCTTCTATCAAATATTTCTCAAGCTCTTTTTGGGTATGAACAAGCTCCATTGCTCTTCCACCTAATACGTATGATGGTCTTACTACAATTGGAAATCCAATTTCTTCCGAAACTTTAATAGCTTCTTCTAGATTTTTAACTGTACTATTTGATGGCTGTCTTAGGTTTAGTTGATGCGCAAGAGATTGAAATCTCTCTCTATCCTCTGATCTATCTATGGCATCTACATCAGTACCAAGAATCTTTACATTGTTTGATAATAGAGCCTCTGAAAGTTTAAGTGGTGTTTGGCCACCAAATTGGATTATGACACCTTCAGGCTCTTCCAAATCAATAATATCTAAAACTTTCTCTTCTGTTATTGGCTCAAAATATAATCTATCAGATGTATCATAATCTGTTGAAACTGTCTCGGGATTGCAATTAATCATAATTGATTCATAGCCCTCTTCTTGAAGCGCAAAAGATGCGTGAACACAGCAATAATCAAATTCTATCCCTTGACCAATTCTATTTGGGCCGCTTCCAAGAACAATGACTTTTTTATTCTTCGTGGGGCGTGATTCACATTCGCCTTCATATGAGGAATACATATATGCAGTTTCAGTTGCAAATTCAGCTGCACAAGTGTCTACTCTTTTAAATGCAGGCAAAACTCCAAGTTTTTTTCTTGCTTGTCTTACATCTTTAGCAGTTGATCGGGTAAGATCAGCAATTCTTTGATCAGCAAATCCTTTTTGTTTAAGATTTATCATCTTGCTGAAATCTATGTCCTGGAGATTAGTATCTTGCAAAATATTTTCTTCATCAATTAAATCTATTATTTGGTATAAATACCAGAAATCCATTCCAGTTAATCGATTTATTTCCTCAGCGCTCCAACCAAGCCTAATTGCATCAGCCACGTATAGAATTCTTCTAGAACCAGGAAATGTGAGTTGATAGCGTAAAGCTTCGTTTTGATTAATCGTATGATCTAGAATACTTTCAAAGCCATTCAAATCTTCCTCTAGGCTTTGAAGAGCTTTTTGCAGGGATTCCTGAAAAGTTCTTCCTATGCCCATCACTTCTCCGACAGACTTCATTTGAGTGGTGAGTCGATCATCTGCCTGAGGGAATTTCTCAAAAGCAAATTTAGGAATTTTAGTAACAATATAATCAATTGATGGTTCAAAAGAAGCAGGAGTTAAGCCATTGGTTATATCATTTTGCAGTTCATCCAATGTAAATCCAATGGACAGCAAGGCAGCAACCTTTGCAATTGGAAAACCAGTTGCTTTTGAGGCTAGGGCTGAAGAGCGACTTACTCTTGGGTTCATCTCAATCACAACCACTCTTCCAGTTTCTGGGCAAATACCAAATTGAACGTTACTTCCGCCAGTTTCAACCCCAATTTCTCTTAAAATCATGAAAGATTTATCTCGCAATACTTGGTATTCCTTATCTGTAAGTGTTTGGGCAGGCGCAATTGTAATTGAGTCTCCAGTGTGCACACCCATTGGATCAAGATTTTCTATTGAGCAAATTATGATGCAATTATCATTTTTATCGCGAACTACTTCTAGTTCATATTCCTTCCAACCAAGCAGAGATTCATCAATTAGCAATTCAGTTGTTGGCGATAGATCTAAGCCCTTTTCACATATCTCTTTAAATTCCTTAATATTATACGCAACACCTCCACCAGAGCCACCAAGGGTAAACGAAGGGCGAATAATGCATGGAAAACCAAGTTTCTCCTGAACAACGATCGCTTCATCCATTGAGTGCGCTATACCGGATCTTGGAGTTTCTATTCCAATGCCTTTCATGGTTTTATCAAATAACTCTCTATCTTCAGCTTTATCAATTGCCTCTCTAGAAGCTCCAATTAATTCAACATCATATTTTTTTAAAATACCTTTTTTTGCTAATGTTAAAGCTGTATTTAATCCGGTCTGACCTCCCATTGTGGGCAGCAATGCATTAGGACGCTCTTTTTCTATAATTTTTTCAATTGACTCCCAATGAATGGGTTCTACATAAGTGGCATCAGCCAGCAAGGGATCGGTCATAATTGTAGCTGGATTTGAGTTAACTAAAATAACTCTGTAGCCCTCTGATTTAAGAGCTTTACATGCTTGGGCACCAGAATAATCAAATTCACAAGCTTGGCCTATTATTATTGGGCCAGCACCAATTATTAATACAGATTTAATATCAGTTCTTTTTGGCATTGTCCTCGATCATTGTATTAAATTTTAAGAAAAGCTCTTCTAGCTCATGAGGTCCTGGACTTGCTTCTGGGTGACCTTGGAAACTAAATGCAGGTTTGTCTTTAAAAGCAATGCCTTGAAGGCTTTGATCAAACAATGAGATATGTGTTGGAATAATATTATCTGGAAGACTAGCTAATTCGACTGCAAAACCATGATTCTGACTTGTTATATAAACAGTATTAGATGCAAGATCTTGAACAGGATGATTTCCTCCATGATGACCAAATTTCATTTTAAAAGTTTTGCATCCACCCGATAGGGCGAGCAATTGATGCCCTAGACAAATCCCAAAAATTGGCATGTCAATTTTTAGAAGTTGTTGAATTAGTTTTATTGCGTAGTCACATGGCTCGGGATCACCTGGGCCATTAGATAAAAATACACCATCAGGACTTAATTTCATTAACTCCTCAAAACTTATTTGAGCATTAACAACTTTTACGCTTCCAACATGCTTTTTTAAGAGTCTTAAAATATTTTTCTTGACCCCGTAATCAATTGCAACAATAAGTTTTTCATCTTTCACATCTTGATAATTTGGCCAAGTGCCTTCATTCCATGAAAAAGAATTTTTTGTTGAGACCTCTTTTGCAAGATCAAGGCCTTCTAAGCCATTAAATTGATTTAAAGCATCATTTGCTTTCGATAAGGATTCTTTTCCTCCAGATGCAATACATGCCTTAAGTGACCCATGATCTCGCAATTTTGCAGTAAGTGCTCTGGTATCAATATTGGAAATTCCTATTGTATTTTTCGATAGAAGAAAACTTTCCAAGGATTGAGTTGCTCGCCAGTTGCTATAATTTTTAGGGAGATCTTTGATAACAATTGCAGAAGCAAAAATGTTATCTGACTCATTATCCTGATCATTTATGCCAGTATTTCCGATATGGGGATGGGTAAAGGCAATAATTTGTTTAGCATAGGATGGGTCAGTGATAATTTCTTGATAGCCTGACATTGAAGTATTAAAAACTATCTCTCCAACAGATTGCTGTTTTGATCCAAAGCCAATACCATCCATGACAGATCCGTCTTCAAGAACTAGAATCGCTGGAAATGGCATTATATTTTAACCACAAAAAGGGTAGAAAAGAGTGAGAATAATTGCGAGAATTGAGTTTTTAATGAGCTAAAATTGTGCGCTGACATTAAAAGGATACTTTATATTGATAAGACCTTAACGTCTATAAAATTTGAAAAAAAATGAAGATAAATTTAAAAAATAAAGATCAAATTGCGCAAATGAGAATTGCAGGGAAATTGGCGGCCGAGGTATTAGAAATGATAGGCCCATTTGTTATCCCAGGCGTCAGCACAGAAGAGCTTGACAAGAGATGTTATAACTTCATTGTAAACGAGCAAAATGCTATTCCAGCAAACGTAGGTTACAGCGGCTACGAAAAAACAATTTGCTCAAGCGTTAATCAAGTTATCTGTCACGGCATACCCTCTGAAAAAAAAATACTCAAAGATGGTGATATCCTTAATATAGATGTCACGGTAATAAGAAATGGATGGCATGGTGATACATCTAAAATGTTCATGATTGGGAAGACTCAACCTCACAATGAAAGACTTGTGAAAGTTACGCAAGAGTGTTTGTATAAGGCAATTGATTCAGTTAAACCTGGTGCTCATTTAGGTGATATAGGAGCTGTGATTCAAGAACATGCTCAAAAAAATCATTACTCAGTTGTAGAAGATTACTGCGGTCATGGAATTGGGCAGGTATATCATGAAGATCCTCAAATCCTTCATTATGGTAAAGCAGGCAAAGGTTTAGAAATTCAAGAAGGTATGTGTTTTACTATCGAGCCAATGATAAATCAAGGCTCAAAATATACAAAAATCTTAAGCGATGGCTGGACTGTTGAAACAAAAGATGGAAGAAATTCAGCTCAATGGGAGCATACTCTTGCAGTAACTGCATCTGGTGTTGAAGTTCTTACCAGGCGCAATGAAGAATTGTTTTGATAGAAACATTAGAAAAAAATAATCTTAAGTTTGAGCAAAACTTTCAAGACATTTTTAATAAGCCGGAATTAGTTCAAAGTTATCTAACTAATAGATCAAATGCATTTGATAAGATAATTCTCAAAGAGTTTCTTCACAGAAAGCTTGAAACTGATTTTGCAATAGTAGCTCTTGGTGGCTACGGACGAAAAGAGCTATTCCCCTCCTCCGATATTGATCTATCCATAATTAAGTTAGATTCCAAGACAAAAAAGATCGATGAATTAAAAGACTTTATTGGATGGCTCTGGACTTTAAAGGTAAAGATTGGACATTCTGTTCGGACAATTAAAGATATTGAAAAAATTATAAAATCTGATCTAAAAGAATTTACATCACATCTTTCTTTCAGAATCATTTATTGCAAAAAAGATAGGATCAATGGCATAAATAGAGATTTTAAAAGAATATTAGATAAATGGAATAAATCTAAATTCTTTAAGGCTAAAAGATTGGAACAAAACAAAAGAATGCAGTCTTTTGATTCAACCGAATTTAATCTTGAGCCAGATCTAAAGGAGTCTCCGGGATGTTTAAGAGATTACCAAACTGCTTTATGGATATTAGAACACTGCTTTGCAATAGATAAATTACAAGATTGTAAAAAAATAGGGCTATTTACCAAGCAAGAAATATCTAGCGTTAATAAATCCTATGCTCACATAAAAGCTTTAAGATTTATGCTCAACATTCTAAGTAATTCAAATCGTATAAGTTTTGAAAGCCAGCTTTTGTTAGCAAAAAAATCTAAACTTCGCTCTTCTAAAAAATCATCGGCTGTAGAGAAATTTATGAGAATTTTTTTTGTAAATGCATCCAGACTATCTGATTTTAATGAATTTGTTTTTCAGGCATATGAAGATCAGCTATATCTTCTTAAAAGGCCCTTCGGCAAAGATTATTATATTTTTAAAGATCGCTTAGGGATTGCAGACAACATAGATCTAACAAAAAGGCCCGAATTAATATTATCTAGTTTTATTGAGGTAGGAAAACATAAAAAAATTAATGGTTTAGATTTTCAATCTATCAAAAAGATAAAAAGATCTTTATCAAATATTGATTCTAAATATTTTTTACTGCCAAAAGCAGGATCTCAGTTCCTTGAAATACTTAAATCAACCACTAATCTATCAACCATACTCAAAAAACTAAAACAATTGGGTTTGATGAGACTGCTTATCCCTGAATTTGGAGAAATT
>MDTB01204703.1_pt1 | contig 11975 bp, 7 predicted proteins | sample 811161 | NCBI WGS metagenome assembly MDTB01 (sample SAMN05326650, study PRJNA326480) | marine metagenome | isolation source: seawater | place: Mediterranean Sea | collected 2009 | reverse complement strand
GTAGCTAAAATTTTATTTACTAATTCTAATTATGAAGATGCAATAACATATGTTAATAAAGCAGCTGAAATTGAACCAAATAATAAATGGCATTTATTTTTATTAATACAATTATATAGCTCTCAGTTTGATTATGAAAGTGAGGCGAAAACTTGGGAAAATCTCTTGGAAATCGAGCCCTTTAATATAGAGTTTTACTTTGATTGTGCAATAGCTTACTTAGAAATGGGTGATTTAAAAAAGGCTCTTAAAACCCTTAGCAACTATGAGAAAAATGTAGGATATAATGAGGATATATTTTCACTAAAATCTAAAATATTTAACGAACAAGAGGACTATAAAAAACAAGTTAAAGTTTTAGAAAAAGGCATCGCCATATTTCCAAACTCTATTCTCTTATTAGAAGATTTAGCAAAGTACTATATTCAAAAAAGTGAATATGATTTGGCTAATTCAATATATTCAAAAATTGTTAAAATTAACCCTAATAACTCTACAGCACTTCTAGCATCTTATACTATTTTAAAAAACAAAAATAGAACAGAAAATTCAAAAAAAATTTTAAAAAAAGTAATTGATAGCCCCAATATTAATGAGCAAAAAAAACAGGAAATATTATATGAAATAATGGTTAAAGAAGAAGAGTTAAATTTTTACTACAATGATATTCCCTATTTATTTGAATCTTGTATTTCTTTATATCCACAGTCATCTTTTTTTTACACAGTATTGGCAGACTTTTATTCTTTAGATAAACAATATTTATTAGCCAGAGACAACTATTTTAAAGCACTACAATTAGAAAAAAACTCATCAGTTATATGGGAACGATATATTTATATGAGCCTTTTACAAAACAATTATAATCAGGCTGTTATTGATTCTGATTTGGCCATTGAAAAATTTCCTTTGCAAGGATCCTTTTATTATTATAAGGGCTTGTCTCAATTTTATCAAGAAAAATATAGAAGCGCAGTGGCCACATTGAACAGTGGATTACTTTATATAATAGACGATAATTGGCTCTTAACGGTAGTTTACGAAACACTGGGAAATGCATATCATGAGCTGGCTGAGCTTGATTCTTCTCAAGAGTATCACAATATGTCCGATGAGAGCTATGAAAAAGCATTGTCGTATAGCCCCAATAATCCTTATATATTAAATAATTATAGTTATTATTTGTCACTTAGGGGAGAAAATTTACAGTTAGCAAAGGATATGATAGAAAAATGCATTTCTCTATCTACTTCCCCTAATCCCTCTTTTATGGACACGTATGCGTGGGTTTTATACAAATTAGAAAACTATACTGAGGCAGAAAAGATTATAAAAAAGTGCATTGATTTTGGGGGGGATTCCGCAATTATATACGAACATTATGGTGACATATTAATGGGCCTAGGTCTTACAAATAAAGCCATTCTACAATGGGAAAAGGCCCTAGAAAAAGAACCCTTAAATAATGATTTAAAACAAAAAATTTTTAAGTCAAAAAATGATTAATAATTTAATAGTATATTTTTTTTTATTTTTTGCGCTATCATCTTTTTCTCAGAATACAGAAAATTTGATCAAAGAAAAAAACACTTTAATACAAGAAATTTCTTATACTAAAGACTTACTTTCTCAGGCTAAATCAGAAAAGAAAAATAATTTATCAACACTTTCTTTATTTCAAAGAGATATTGAACTAAGGAAGTCTCTTATTCAGAGCTTTGATAATGAAATTAATCTCATTGAAAAGAGCGTAGATACATTAATTTGTAAGTTAAATATATTATATACTAAGGAGACGCATTTAGCAATTTCATTATTAAAAAAGAAAAAGAAAATAAACCATTTGTTCAAATTATATTCGCAATCAATTAGAAATATTTATTTATCACACGAATATCAAAATATTTTTTATGCTATTATTTCTGATAAATCTATAGATAGAAGTCTTAATAATTATGTTTATTTTAAAACAATAATAAATTCCTCTAAAGCATTATCACAAAAACTTTCAAATGAACAAAGATTACTCCACGATGACCAAAAAAAATTAAATGAAAATAAGAAAACAATAAAATTATCCATTAAAAACTTTATTACTTTAATAAATGATAAGCAATTATCAAGAAATGATAAGGAAGTCCAGTTAGAATCTCTCTTGTATCAAAAAGAGCAGAAGCAAAATTTGGTTAATAAATTAAGCAATGAGATAGAGCAATTAAAAAAAGAAATTTCTGAAAAAGAACTAAACGCTCAAAAAATAGAAAATGAAATTAAAATTGCTTTAAATAAGCAAAGTGAAATGAAAAATTCAGAATTAAATTTTGATGTCTTATCACAGGAGTTTCAACAAAAAAAAGGAAGTTTAGATTGGCCCACGGACAACTTTATTATTATGTCTAGTTTTGGAAAAGTTTCGCACACTAGTTTGCCAGGAATTCAATATATTAACCATGGAATTCAGTTAGCCGTACCGAGGGGCTCATCAATTAAATCGGTATACTCAGGCGAGGTTTCGTCTATTATTATTCAAAATAATTATTTAAAATCTATAATCATTGACCATGGATTATATTTTACTGTTTATACCAACCTTGGCGAAGTATATTTTCAGCAGGGAGATATTGTATTGGAAAATGAGCCACTCGGCTTAGTATTTATTAAAGAAAAACACAAAACAGGTATAACAGAATTCCAAATATGGAAGGAATTTGAGTCTCAAGACCCTAAAATTTGGTTAAAAAATGTAAACTAATCATAAAAAACTAGTATTTTTATTAAAAATAAAATAGATGAAAACAACTTTCTTATTAGAAATATTTATCGACACAAAAATATTGTTTGGAGTAGTAAGCCCATGGCAAATAGCAATAATTGCTCTAGCAATCTTACTACTTTTTGGCGGAAGAAAAATCCCAGAACTAATGAGGGGATTTGGAAGCGGTATTAAAGAGTTTAAAAAAGGCTTGAAGGAAGAGGATAATGACGAGAAAGACGAGAAGAAAAAATAATATTTAATGCACACAAATTCTCCTTTGAATGTCAATAAATATATATTCAAATCATCAGGAAAAAGCTGCGTAGAAACAGTTAACATATTTATTAATCGAATAAAAAAAAACAAGGATCTTAATATTTTTATTGAACTATATGAAGACGAGTCTCTTACTAGGGCAAAGGAAATTGATAAAAAAATAAAAGAAAAAAATGCTGGCAAGCTTGCAGGTTGTGTTATAGCAATAAAAGATAACATTTGCTATAAGAATCACCTTGTTACAGCTTCGTCCAAAATCTTAGAGGGTTTTAATTCATTATATTCTGCAACTGTTATAAAAAGATTATTGAAAGAAGATGCAATAATAATTGGAAGATTAAATTGTGATGAGTTTGCTATGGGCTCTACTAATGAAAATTCTGTTTATGGACCCGTTAAAAACCCTTTAAACACGAAAAATGTTCCAGGAGGATCATCTGGTGGCTCAGCTGCAGCAGTGGCGGCAGAACTTTGTCACTTGGCTATTGGAAGTGACACGGGGGGGTCCGTTAGGCAACCCGCTGCTTTTTGTGGCGCAATTGGCTTCAAGCCAACATATGGAATGTTATCTAGGCACGGTTTAATTTCTTATGCATCTTCATTTGATCAAATAGGACCAATTTCTTCTTGTATTAATACCATTGATTTATTTATGCAAATTGTTTCAGGAAAGGATTCGTTTGATTCAACTTGTGTCTATGGATCTACGGACTATAATCATAATAAATTATCTGATAATCATTATATAGAAGAAAAGGTAAACATTGTTGTTATTAAAAATACTTTAGAGCACCCTTCATTAGATAAAAAAGTTAAAGAAGAATTTTTAATTCTTTTAAATAAACTAGAATCATCTGGACATAAAATTAATTTTAAAACGTTGCCATTATTAGATTATTTAGTTCCGGCTTATTATATATTAACTACTGCAGAAGCCTCATCAAATTTAGCGAGGTATGACGGTGTAAAATATGGTTATAGATCTAAAGGTAACTCTACATTGATAGATTTAATTAAATCATCCAGATCCAAAGGTTTTGGTCCAGAAGTCAAGCGCCGTATACTTTTGGGTTCTTTTGTTCTAAGTGAGGGTTATTATGACAACTACTATTCAAAAGCTCAAAAAGTAAGAAGATTAATTAAGGAAGAAACGGATAATTTATTATTATCAAATAGTTTTATATTAACACCTACCAGTCCGGTATTGCCTTTTGCGATTGGTTCAGAAATTGATGATCCCACAGCCCTATATTTGCAAGACGTATTTACCGTACAGTCTAATTTAACAGGAAACCCAGCAATTTCTGTACCTATTAAACGCCATACTCCTATAGGGGCGCAATTTATCGGCAAATCAGGTTCTGATTCTAATTTAATTAGTTTTGCAAAATATATATATAGTTTATGCAACTAAATAAGTTAATACATTTTATTTTATTATTAAGCCTAACATCACTATCTCAAAGTGACATTAAAAGCTTTGACCCTATTGTAGCTTCTGAGAGAATGGAGATGTTAAATAAAAAAAGCCCAATTGAATTTTCATATAACATTGAAGTTGAAAAATATATTAAGGATTACCTATATAAAAACAGAGAAAAAGTATCAGAGCTTCTTGCTCTTTCTGACTTTTATTTTCCAATTTTTGAAGAAACTTTGGATCGTAATAATCTACCACTTGAGTTAAAGTATCTACCAATTATTGAATCAGAGCTTAATCCAACAGCTCGCTCTTCAATGGGTGCCACGGGAATTTGGCAGATTATGTTTAATACAGCCAAAGAATATAATTTGTTAGTTAGCTCATATGTTGATGAAAGAATGGACGAACAAAAATCTACTGTTGCAGCTTGTAAATATTTTGAAAAATCTTTTAAAAGATTCGGTAATTGGACATCTTCAATTGCTTCGTATAATGTGGGTCAGTATGGTGTTGTTAAAGCGATAAAAAGATCCGGAGGAAAGTCTAATTATTGGCAATATCGAAGTTTTTTACCCCCTGAAACGCAACAGTATATTCCCAAATATTTCGCTGCCGTTTATGTAATGAATTATGCTCACCTATATGATATTAAACCTAAAAAATATATTGATAATATTTATATTGAAACTGATACGATCCATATAAATTATAGATTAAATTTAGAAGAACTGAGTAGCTTAATCAATCTTAATGAAAACACTATATTTAAACTAAACCCCTCTTACAAGTTGAATATAATTCCTCATGTAGATGAAAGAATATACTATCTACGTTTACCCTTAAACTATCTAGATTATTATATAGAAAATAAAGATCAAATTTATTCTAAGCTTAAGGAATTAGAGTTAGATGTTGACTATCCATTATACGAAGAGTTAGTTAAAACTGTTACCTATACTGTTAAATCTGGTGACTATTTAGGTAAAATAGCCAATAAATATAATTGTAAGGTGAAGGATATTTTACTTTGGAACGACAAGAAAAACACAAAAATAAAAGTAGGTGAAAAATTAAAAATATATGTTAATGCAGATTTTTAATTACATCATGTTAATTTATAGACATCTTATTTTTTCTATAATATTTATAACCCTCTCTTCATGTAATTCTTTTAAGGGCACCACTATTTCAGAGGATTCATTGGAGATTCTAATTGTATCTAGAGAAAATATAGACAACAAAAACTTAGAAAAATTTAAAAGGCACTTTTTTTTACCTCAATTAACCATTCCTGAAACTGAAATGACAGGAGATTTATATAATATTTTTGATTTAACTTTTATAGATTTTAATGATTTCACTGAGTATTTTCATGGATATCAAAATATTGTTTTTTTATCCCCTGGCTCCTCCTATTCAATTACAGAAAAAGCAGAAAAATGGCACCCTTCTCAAGTTGTCTTAAACTTTATGATTGACACCCTGTCTAATGAAAAAGACTTACAAATAATGTCAAAAAAATTGATAAATGAAATCAAAGAAAAAGAAGTTAGTAGAAGAATAAAAAAATATAAGAATAGCGGAAAAGCGGAAATCAGACAATTTTTAAAAAAGAATTTTGATCTTTCTATTTCATTATCAAATAACTTTTCAATTGTTGATACAATAAATAATTTTCTCGATTTAAGAAGGGATTTTGATAAAGGAACTTATAGGTTAATTATATCTAAGATAAGTGGTAATTATATTACAAGGAACGAGATTATTAATGAAGTAAATGAAATTTCTAAAAACAATATATATAGTGATACAGAGGGAGCATTCGCAAATATAGATGATATTAATGCGAATGTATATATTTCTAAACTAACAGATGAAAATAATATTTTTGAAATTAGAGGTTTATGGAAAATGTATAATGACCCCGCCCCAATGGGAGGCCCGATATTAAGCTATGTAATAAACGACAAGAAATATAGGCATGCTGTAATTTTTATCTTTTATATTTTTGCCCCAGGCGAGGATAAAGCAGATCATTTAATAGAAGCGGAGGCAATTGGAAAAAGCTTATTTACTAATTAGCGGCAACCCTTAATGTAATAACAAAACTTCTACCAGGAGCGCTAATTCCCGAAGCAAAAACCTTGTAGTGTTTATCTAATAAGTTATTTAAACTTAACTGTATACTTGTGTAATCATTAATTATATAATTACAATTTAAATTTATTGTTTCCCAATTCGGATGCCCCGTGTAGCTTATATTTTCAATTTCACCATTCTCACTAATGGTAATATTATCTATTGGGCTTTCTTCTAGATTGTCAACCCCAGCTAAGTCATATTCATTCATGTTTTTAGCAAAAGCATATCTTATATCAAATGCTAATTGAAACTTTCCAAGTTGCCTTTCAATTAAGATTTTGCCAAATGTAGGTGGGATATGCGCAAGGGGACCTCTTCCTTTTTCATTTTTACTTTTAGTAAAGTTAATATCACTATTTAGCTTATAATTTTCAAACAAATTAGTCTCTATTCCTAATGTAACACCATAAATTATTGCGGATCCAATATTTTGGTTGGCAAAAGTATATTTTGAGTCATCATCATATGGAAGCTGGTTCGTCCAAAAAGGTGGGGCATCGGGATCAGAGGCATTTAAATTAACCAACATTGTATCCCTAATAATAGCGTTTTCGATGTGTGTATAAAAAGCTGTCCCATACGCAAGTAGGTTTACGGGATATTTTATTTCTTTTGTTATCGATAACTCTTGAGAATAGGCATATTCAGGCTCTAAGTTAGAGTTTGGAATAGTTATGTTATCACCTTTAACAAATAACTTGCCCATATCATCTATGTTTGGAGAATGAAAACCCTTACTAGTTACGGAGCTAATTTTCCACAGGTTACTAGGATGGTAAATTAACTTAATGTTTCCTGATAAAATATGATTGTTTGATTTTATTGTTGTTCCCTCAATGGCTAGAAAATCTCTTGAAAGACTGTCTGTAAAAGACGCCTCAAGCCTTGAGAATGTACTCCTAACACCCGCTTCCATCTGGAATTTTTCATTAAAATTTTTAAAGAAATTTAGATAAAAGGCAGAAGAAAATAGTATTGAGCCACCATTTGGGTATCTAGTTGCGCCTAATGTATATTCTTCAATATTTGATTTTGACTCTACCCAATTAATTATTGTTTCAGATCCATAAGAAAAATCACCTTTTTTAAAATTAGAATTAAAGCTTATAATATCTACCTTTTCTTCACGAATTCTCATTGAATCGGCAAGTGTTATCACATCAAATTCAGTGATCTTTTGTTGACTTCTTGACTCTTCAACTTGTTGATATGCTAATATAAATTCAGACCTATCAAATAATTTATTTTGCCTGAATCCCTGTAAATTTATTGAGCTAAAAAATCTATTTTGTGGGCCATAGTACCAAAATAAGTACTTTGGGTCAAAAGTAGCATTTGTATGATTATATTCAGTATCATTTAGTTTGTCAAACCTTGGGACATTTGATGTTGTAGAATATTGAGTATTAGATGTTATTCTCCAATAATCATTTAATTTAAACATCATTTTATTTATCCAATCTAGCTGTTGGTATCCAGTATTTGGTTGAATATCCAGATTAGTATTTTCTACAATATCACCATCTTGTTCGTAATAATATATACGGCCCCAATCTTCATATCCATGAGATCTGTTTCTTCCCATTTTAACATCCCCATAATCCCGGCTTGTTATTCCACTAAAAATAGAGAACTTTTTGGACTGGTAGTTAAATGAAAAGTGTGAAGAAAACCCGTTGTATCCACTTGCGTATCTTGTAAAATAATTAGTTCTAAATTCTGGTGTGTTTTTAAAATATAAATTTTTAGTTTTCATGTGTATTGCCCCGCCTAATGCATCGCTACCAAATAAAACTGAGCTTGGGCCAAATATAACCTCAACATCCTCAAGTACAGATTCATCAATACTTATAATATTTTGTACATGACCAGATCTGTATATAGCATTGTTTAGCCTTACACCGTCAACAACTAATAAAATCTTATTTGCTTCAAAACCCCTAATATTTGGACTTCCGCCACCAAATTGACTTTTTTGAACACTAATACCCCCCTTTTTTTCTAGTAGATCGGCTATATTTTCTGTATTTAATTTATTGATTTCTTTTCTTGATATAAATATTTTTTGCTCAGAACTATTTTTAATGTTGTCTGAGTTTTTTTCTTCATTTAAATAAATTTCTGGTATTTCATATACTGTTTCAGTGATTTTTATTTTTTTTGTTATTATGACATCACTTTTTTTTATTGGAGATGATTGGTAAATAGGATGTTGAATGTATATTAGTTCATTTAAATTAAACCGGCTAATATTTACTTCACCTGAAATGTTTGATAGCGCACTAATTGATTTACTTTCATTAAATAAAAAAACATTTGGAATCGGGTTATTGTTATCATCTAATATTAAAACTTCTTGACTTAGAGCAATATTAACTAATAGTAGCCATAAAATAAAAATCCTAGTCATATTTTTAGAGAATTATAAACTTCTAAACATTTATTAAGCCTTAAATTATTTAAGTGATAATCATAATAAGATACCAACTCATTTAAAACAAATTTCGTTAAATTATTGTTTAAATTGAAATTTTTAAGATCGTCTGCCTCCATATTAAGTAATGAAAAGAGTAATAGACTTTTTTTATGATTCCAATTTCTAGTTTCAACAGAGTCGCTAAATGATCCAGATTCTAGATTAAAGTATTTTACAGATTCTTTATTTAAATCATAATAATTTGGAGAGATTCCTAATATTTTTGTAAAGTTTGCTAAAAACCATATATCAAAATTCTTAATTATATTGTTTTTTTTATTTAGCCATAAAATCTGATTGAATAAAAAATTATACACCTCATTTTCTTGAGACCCTTCTTGTAGTGATTTGCTTATTATTTCGCAAAGAAAAAGACTTAGAATACTTTTTTCGTAATTATTTAAAATTTCTCCCGTTACCTCTTTAAGAATAATTTTATTTAAATATTGAATATTTTTCTTGCTGTTATATTTAAATGATATTGATATAACCATAAGAGGTTGAAGATATTTTTTTTTACTGCTTTTTTTTCCACTCTTTACCATAAATGAAACTAAGCCTAATTTTTCGGTTAAAATTTTAACTATAATATCATTATCTCCAAATAATGTATGTTTCAATACTATACCATCTGTATCAACAATCATTTTAATTATATATAAGTATTTTTTTTATGATACTTTCTGTAAAATCTGAATTAGTACAAAAAAACAAATAAACACCAGTCTTTACTCTATCACCTGAAAATGACTTACCATTCCAAGTAGCGGTGCCCCCTTCAGAATTTGTTTCAAACACTAAATTTCCTGAAACATCTGTTATTTTTACATTTGTATCATTAGTTAATCCCGAAATTGTTATCAACCCATCATAATTACTTCTAACTGGATTAGGAAATATTAACACATTATTGAAATAATTACTGTCTTGTGTTGCGTCTGCTCTAAATGAACAAAGTCCAAATTCTGTCGCAAAATATACTTTACCATTTGCTCCATCAATACAAACACCATAAACAGTATTACCTAAAAGAGGGCTATTGTTTTTTGTAAAATTTAGGACTTGTTGATTCCCATCGCTTGACATTAAAAAAACACCCTTTCCTTCAGTTGCTATCCACTTTCTATTTCCCCCATCTATTTCAATGTCAAGTATTTTTGTGTTGTTTAAAAGGGGCTCAACGTATCCATCTGCTTCTACCAAAATTTGGTCAGAACTAACGTTATTATTTGTAAGAATATCATTAGGAAAATAAAAAACATTTATGCCGTTATCCGTTCCCACCCATATATTCCCATCATTATCTTCTTCAATGCAGTGTACATTATTGTCATTCAAATTACCATTATTAGAAGAACTAGACAATTTCCTTTCGATTAGCGTATTGTCGTTTTCATCAAATACAACTAAACCATCGTTTCTTAATTGCACCCATTTTTGACCATTACTTGCGCAGAAGATCTTGCCTGACATCATGTTATTGGAAATTAAACTTGAATTGTAACTAGCCCATGTTTTATTTTTGAATGATGAAATAGGGTTATTTGCTTCAGAATTTGTAACCCAAAGTGTATTGTTTGGATCTATACACCCCCCTCCTATTCTAACCCAACCGTCTTTGGTGATGCTTTGTAAAGAACTATTCTTTTCGTTATAAATACTTATCAAAGATGAGCCTTCAAATTCAAGTAAACCAGAGTTCCAGGTACCCACAAAAAATGAGTTTGGTAAATTTGCATTTGAAATAATAGAAATTGCATCATTGATTTCTTCAGGGACCAATGCATTTGTGTGTGTAAAATAGTGATTTTGATATATTGAAATTTCTTGATTATTACTTAAGTTATTCCAAGATCCATTTTTCCCCCCATGCGAAATTATTAGTTTATCATTTATAAAAGCCATATCACCAAAGCCCTTATCTGCAGGGCCATTAGGGCAAATATTTACAGGCGCATTGGTGAACAGATTATCTATACTACTAATCTCCAAATTAATAATCCCACTCATATTATCGGCAAAATAAATATCAATATCACCATTTTCATTTCTCTTAAAAGAAATATCTTTAAATGAATTTTCTTCGTTCCATGAAGAAATCCACCAATTATTGTATGTTTTTTCAATTTCGTTTACGTCTAAAAAGGAAAATAATATATTGTTTGAAAAGCCCATTAATGTGTTTTCATATAAGTCGATAGAGATTATCTTATTAGAAGATTCGGAATTACATATTTCCATAATCTCTTTATAAATAAAACCACCTTTATTCGTAGAGAAGTAGACAATTCCGCAAGAATCCTTAGGCTTTATAAACAAAGATTTTTCTAGACTATTACCCAAAATATCTTCGAACCCATTTTCAAACAGAGTATTTAAGTTTCCTATGTTAATACCATTTTGGTAAACAGGAAAATTTGATTGCCACTGTGCCGTGTTCATAATGTTGATGTTATTTAAATCAGATGAGTAAACTCCAGCGCTAGTAGAAACAAAAATTTTATTTGACAAAAAGCTTTTGTCTGAGAAGGGATCATCAAATATAACGCAATTAAAAACATTACTATTGATTCCATTACTTTGAAAGTAATATGTATCTCTTATTTCTTTATTTTCAATATCTAGCTCTACTAAACCAAAAGAACAAGATAAATATGCAATATTATTTTTTACGTATATATTATTTATTTTTTTATCACCAATTATGTTGGCATCTTTTATATATGGTAGGTTTATTACACCAAAAGGATAAAAAAGATCAATATTCCCGTTTTGGTACCCAAGAATAATCACGTCAAATTCTTCATTGTACTCAATTGCAGAAACATTTATGTCTGATAGGCCTTCAATTTTACTATATGACGAAATACTATTATCATTTTTATTATAAGAAAAAAACTGAG
>MDTB01117902.1_pt1 | contig 11975 bp, 12 predicted proteins | sample 811161 | NCBI WGS metagenome assembly MDTB01 (sample SAMN05326650, study PRJNA326480) | marine metagenome | isolation source: seawater | place: Mediterranean Sea | collected 2009 | reverse complement strand
TAGTTGATGAAGTCTCTTTCAGTTACCACTCATTGACTTGAGGTTGGTCTCACTAACGAGCGATAATTGTAGATGAATAAGTTAAAATGGAATAGGCTTTAAAAGCTATCTGTATGTGCTCCAATATCTATAACAAACTTTAAATCAAACTTAAATATCTTAAATCTTCCAAAATTAATATCTAACGACACACTGTAATTTTAATCCGATTTTAAGCAATAATATATTCTCTTCATGTCATCGTCATAATAAAAACTTTTGCTCGTTTCACAATCATACATATTTATGAACTCTTTAGGAATTGATTCTTTATCGATATTAGTAATAAAATGATGAGGTGAAAAACTAATCAAATTTAATTCTATGTTCATGAAGTCTTTACAATTCTGCATTCCCTTCCCCCCCCTAAGAGAATCCATCATATGAGTATGAACGCTTCCGCCGTTTTTTATAAATTCTTTAGAAAATAAATGCAAGTCAAAATCTTCAATGCAATTATTTGGTGGATAAACAAATAATCTTTCATCCTTAGAATTTATAGCGCTTTTAGACATGTCAATTATTTCAATATTCGGAAAATTTGTTTTCATTTTTATAAATTCGTTAGCGTTATATTCATGATTTAAATCTTGGAATTGAATTGATACAAAAATAATAAAAAGAATAATATAAACTCTTTTATTTTTACTCAAATCTAAAAACTTATAAATAAAATAAATTACAAACAAATAGTATATTAAAAACGAAAATCTTGCATACGCACGATAAATATCAATTAGGAAATGATGTAAACTATTAAATTGATATTCAAATATTTGTTTATGAGCAATTTTTATCCTATTGCCAAAAGAAAAAAATAAAAAAACTGAAGAGACAAAAAATAAAACTTTATGATTCTTAATCATTGCAACAGTACTATTAAAATCTTTTAAAATTATGAATGAAAATAAAATCACCCCGAGCCCTAAGTACACATAAGATTCTATATTTTTATTTGTGTAGGGTTCAAAGCACATTAATATTTCATAAAGAAAAGAGTTTTGACTATTTCCACAAAAAAATGAATTGAACTCGGAGCTCCAGTCAGGATTAAAATTTGAAGACCTGACATTATTTAAGGTATCAAAAAAGTTTTGATATGAACCAAATGATAAAAAGAAAATTAGCGAAAATATTATTAAGAATAAAATAATTGAAAGTAAAATTTTCTTATTTTTATTCTTAATAATATTTTCAATGACAGCTGCAGACCATATTCCACATATAATCGTAAATAAATAGAAATGTATCCACAGTGATAATGCGGCAAACAAAGAAAAAATATAAAGGTATTCAATCTTTTCCTTACTTTGTAGATAAAAATAAATACCTGCAATCAAAATCCAATGCGATCCTTCTCCTGCATGATATTGGATTTTATGGGGAGCAAGAGGAAGGATGCTGATACAAAAAGCACCTACCAATCCATAATATAAATTTAGCTTTCTATTTAAAGTCAATATTTTAAAACTAAAGAAAAAAGTTAATAAAGTATTTATCAAAACCCATACTGTAAATGGGTTTTCAAACTGATAATTAAATACAGTATTTATAAATTTCAGTAATATTGAATAAAGTGGAATATAATCAAAAAGATATAAATTTACTTCTTTGTCAACAAAAAAATTATTTGAGTTAAATATAGGATATTGCCAGTCTGATTCTAAAAAAGCATAATACGAACTTTGGTACATAATATAATCCGCATGATTGAAAGCAAGTGGGAAAATATTAAAGGCTTCAACACCATAGACAAATAGGAAAGCTGTTGTACCAAGAAAAATTGAAAAAAAAATTTCAACTGCAACTTTCTTATGATTCTTAATTTTCTTCACTTTAACTTTATAATACTAACTTTAAGCAAAAAAAATTATGCCTATATTGAAGATTACAGAATTCTACAAGGTCCTCGGGCTGGACTGGTTCATTACTGTTTGGCGGTGCACATCGGGCCAGGTTTGCTGGAGATAATTTTACTGACTTAATAATAGGTTCGGTTGTTGGCATGGTGATAGTATTTGTTCTATTTTGAGTATTAGGAATTTTAAGTATCGTATAATTTTTCAAATATATTAAATTTATCCTTATATCAGCCGGTAGTATTCATCTCTTAAGTTATCTGAAAACAATTTAAAATATATACTGGCTCTGTGACATCCATCTAAGATAATATATATATCCTCATTATTAACTTCTTTTTTGGTCAATAAAATTTTATTTTGTTTAAGAATCTTTAATGAAAAATTTTTTTTTAATTCTTTAAATGTTGCCAACTTATGTTCTTTTTGATTTGTTTTACTTATGTAATCGACATAAATTTTTTCAAAATTGATTGGGTCATTCAAGTATTTCATTTGGATAGAGTTTTCAATGTTCACAATTACAAAATTTGTTTTACGAAAAAAGTTTATTTTATCTTCTCTCTTTTTTGAATATATATCATTTTTAAATATGTTTAAATCTAGAGTTTTTTTCCCATTAAGTATGTAAGGATGTCTAACAAAAATATTTTTCTTATTCATTATATTTCTTGTGATAAAGGCCCTAATCTGTGATCAATTTTGATTGAATAGGAATATATTCTTTTCCTTCTATTAGCCTTCCGATCATTGCAAAAATCCTATGCCTTCCACTTGTAACACTTCCATTTGTAACCTCAATAGGGCTTTTTTCAAATAATTCAGCAATTTGATCGCTATCCATATTCTCAAGTTTCATAAAGTACTCCTTACTGTATAAATTAGGTGTAATTTTTTTTTCAATATATTCATTAGCATTTTTATAAGGAACTACATTCATTTTAAAACCATACACAACAGGATAAATAAAAAAATTGTTTCCACTTAGCCAAAATGATCTATTTAAATGTATAGGTTCCTCAAAAATTAAAGATGTATCAACTTCGCAAATTTCATCCATTAATTTTTCTAATTGTCCAGGCTTTTTTAGAAAACTTAGTATGTCCTGAATTTTTACATATGTTTTATTATTAGTGACTATATCAAGATGAGGTTTTCTTAAAATCCAATTGATTGCATCTTTTGATTCAATTTTCAATTTTAAAAAATCATTAAATTCAATTTTTTGATGAGAAACGGCCCTTTTTTTTGACTTTAATTTGAATATATTTGATAATTTTCTAATCAAAAATTTAAAATTCAATTTTGTATTTCTATAGAAGTAAACTCTTTTTATAAAACTGTTATTTTTTTTCAGATCGTCATAATTTTTTAAAAATGAGTGCGAAGAAAATTTTAAAATAAAAGGCAGTCTTCTGAATTTGATATTTATTATTCTTTTAGAATTTAAAAGAAATAGCTCATTATTTTTTTTTCTGATAGGAATAAATCCTTTTTGATCAATTAAATCAAAATTTTTAAACAAAACAGATTGTTCTTTACTGTTAATTATTATTTCGTCTAAATAAACTCTGTTTTTGAAACCAATATTTCTGACTAAATCTTGATAGGTTTCTCCGTCAAAATAATAATTAATTTCTAGTTTTTTAAGAATCTCTAATAATTCTTTAAGAATACTTTCTCGATGGGAATGCCAATCTTCGGAGTCTGAAAAATGAGCTAGATATGCTCTATTTAAGAAAAAATCTAAATCATCAAAATTATTACTTATTTCCATACCTTGTTTTCAGTAAATCTTCCGTTAACGCTGGAATATTAAATTCGATATCTTCATAATTCAACTTTTTAAATGATCTGTAATGCTTTTTTGGAAAAGTTTTTTGTCCATAACCAATATAGAGTAAGGACTTTTTAAATAAACATATGTCAATATATCTTTTATTTCTGTAGACAGATATCATCTCTTTATTGCTTCTAATAACTAAGAATCCAAATTTGTTGAATTCTTTTTCGAGATTTGTAAGCTTTCTCTTACTTCTAATAAAAACTCCAAGATCATCATCGTGGTCATCTGTATCTAACTTATCTTCTCTAAAAATTGATCTTAATGTATTTCCTTCTAAGAAATAAAATATATCATTTTCTATCAATAATTGATTGAGTAATTTTAGATTATCAATTCTTATTTTTAAATTTTCATCTATGGAGCGATCTTTCCAGTAAAGCTTATTTTCTTCGAAATCTTTATCGATCCACTTGTCGCTAATTTTATTTTTTTCCATTTTGTAATTTTGTTTTAACTTTAGTTATTAACTTGAACAATCAATATTACCCCTAAAGAAAATATTTATAAATGTTGCTTTACTGTAAGCCTAACAAAAGAATGAAAAATAATTATTCGAACAAGTTAAGTTTATAAGTTAAAATTAAAATAATATTTTTATAACAAATTTATAAAATTTCTAAATAATAGATAGGAAGACATGCCTAAAGTCCTCATTTTTGGCGGTACTGGCTACTTAGGAAGTGCAATATCCGAAAATTTAAGTCTCGATAATAGTTTTGACCTAACTGTAAATTATAGAAATAGTAAAAAAGAATCAAGATTTTTTATAAATAAATTAAACCAAAAGGTTCAAACAGTAAATATTGATGTCATAAATTTTAATGATGTTAAAAAACTTCTAGAAGATATTAATCCTGATATAGTAATCGACTTAACAGGCTTGGTAGATGTTTCAAAAAGCACAACAAACCCAAAAGAAAGTTTTGAATCAAGTGCATTAACTACATTAAATATATTAGAGGCATTCAGAATTCTAAATTTGGATGGCGCTTACATTAATCATTCAAGTGATAAAGTCTACGCTAATAATAAATCACCGTTCAGAGAAGATATGAAATTGTTTCCAGACCATATATATGATGTAGGAAAGTTGACGCAAGAAGTAATTTCAAATTCATATAATTTTCATTATGGAATAAAAACAATCAATCTTAGATGTGCCAACTACTATGGACCGTATGATTTTGATTTTAATAGGATAATTCCATATTTAATGAAATCATTTATTACTAATAAAAATATACAACTAAGGTCAACCTTAGATTTTCGAAGAGATTTTTTGTATATCGAAGAGGCAGTAAATGTGAATAATATACTGTTTAATCATATTTTGGATAAAGATAATTCAATATTTGGTGAAACATATAATTTTTCTCAAGAACAAGACTTTTCAATACAAGAAATCATAAACTTTATTTCTCAATTGAGTCCAAATTCTCCAGATATATTCTTTAATCAAGAAGATATAAATAAAGAAACAAAAAAACTTCTACTTGATTGCACAAAGGCAAAAGCAAAATTCAATTGGGAAAATGGGACTCCTTTTGAAGATGGACTTAAAATGACATATAATTATTATTTTTCCTATCTAAACAAGAAAGCATAAGTTTTATGAATAATATATTATTGACGGGCGGACTTGGTTATATTGGGACATACTTTATCAAGAACTATCATAATTCTTATAAGATTAATGTAATTGACACAGATTACTACCAATATGCATCAAAGAATAAATTCGAGACTTTTATTTTAACAGTAAAAGATATAAGAAAAATATCAAAAGATGATCTTAACGATATTGAATTTATCGTGCACATGGGGGAACTCTCAAATGATCCATTAGGAGATTTAGATATAAATTTAACTGAAGACATAAATCACGTTGCTACCAAAAATCTACTATCGCTAGCTGATAAAACGACAGTTAAAAAATTTATATATATGTCTTCAGCAAGTGTTTATGGATTCTCAGATAGTGTAATGAATGAAAGCTCATTGTTAAACCCCTTAACTGCTTATTCAAAAGCAAAGGTAAAAAACGAAAATTTTATAAAGTCAAATAGCTTTAGTTTTGAAACAATAATACTTAGGAATTCTACAGCTTTTGGATATTCAGATAACCTAAGACTTGATCTAGTCGTCAACGATCTAACTTATGGTGGTATAACAAATAAGGAGATAAATCTTCTTTCTGATGGTACACCAAGAAGGCCAATAGTACATATTCATGATATTTGTTCAATAATTGATCTCATATTGAAAGACAAAAGAAATCTTGATAAAGAGATATTTAATATAGGAAGCGATGATATGAATTTTTCAATAAAAGAAATTGCTGAAAGAGTTGGTGAGTCTTTAAACCTTACAAAAATAACATTTGGAGATCAAGATTCAGATCAGAGGTCCTACAGTTTAGATTTCGAAAAACTCAACACCTATTTTCCTAATTATAAAATTGAATACAATCTTAAAGATGGAATTGTTGATTTAATTGAAAACCTCAAGACATATGAGTTAAAAGGGAGTGAGAGAAGGGTCGAATTACTTAGAAAGTTGATTGAAACCAATGCAATAGATAAGCAACTATATTGGATTAATTCATAGCTTCTTTATTGGATAAAAACTCCTCAAATTTTTCAAGCATATAATCAATCATTTCTTTACTAAGACCAGGATAAACACCTATCCAAAATGTTGAATTCATAACAATATCTGCATTAGGTGTATCATCAACAACTCTATAATTTTTATTTTGATAAGCTGGTTGTTTAATTAGATTTCCTCCAAACATCAATCTTGTTCCAATCCTGTTTTCATTTAGAAATCTTACAAGTTCATCTCTATTAAAGAAGCGATTTTCTTTTACAGTTATTGCATATCCAAACCAGCTCGGTTCAGAATTTTCAGTTGGGATGTGGGGAATGAAATAGTCTGATTTAGTACATATATAGTCATTTATTATATTCCAATTACTTTTTCTTGATTTAATAAAATTTTCAAGCTTATCCATTTGAGCATAACCAATAGATGCTTGTAGATCGGTTGCTTTTAAATTGTATCCTATGTTCGAATATGTAAATTTATGATCGTAACCATATGGAAGCTCTCCAAGTTGCCAGTCAAATCTTTTATTACATGTATCATCATGGCCACTTTTGCACCAACAGTCACGACCCCAATCTCTAAAAGAATCTATTGAAAGTTTTAACTTAGTACTATCAGTTATTACTGCTCCACCTTCTCCCATCGTTATATGATGAGCAGGATAGAAGCTCAAGGTAGATATATTTCCAAAAGTTCCAGTTAGTTTATTGTTGTATTTTGAACCAAGTGCATCGCAATTATCTTCGATAAGCCATAATTTTTTGTCTTCGCAGAAATCTTTAATTTTCTCTATTTCAAGAGGATTGCCTAAAGTGTGTGCTAAAAATATTGCTTTGGTTTTATCCGAGTATCCCTCGATTATCATATCTGCTGTTGGATTATAAGTACCTATGACACTATCAACAAACACTGGGACAAGACCATTCTGAAATATTGGATTTACAGTGGTTGGAAATCCAACAGCTGAAGTAATAACCTCATCTCCTTGTTTAATATGATTTTTAATCTTTATATCAGTAAGTGCTGAGAGTGCAACAAGGTTAGCTGAAGAACCACTATTAACGATCCTAACAAATTTCATACCTAAATATTCAGACATCTTGGATGAAAATTTTTCTGAATATTCACCATCAGTAAGCCAAAACTCCAAACTTGCTTTTACAAGTTCTTTTACTTCATCACTATCAAAGACTCTTCCATTTATTGGAACTGATGAAATCTGGGGTAAAAAATCTATTTTTTGGTGTTTGATATTTGAATACTCCTCAACCAAAGCAAGTATTTCATTTTCTAGTGATTTAAGCTTTTCAGTATTGTCCATAAAGACTAATTTTACAAAATTTAAAGATCTATTCTTAATTTTGCTATTTATTTTTTATTGCTTTTGTTTTATGTACAATGAAACATTCAATATTATCTTTACCCAAAGATAGTAAAACTGCTGATCTGTGGACTCCATCTAATATTTTTGCCTCTTTTTTATTTATTAGATCAATATTTTTTTCAATCAAAATGTTGTTTTTAAGGCCATCATTCATAACAGATGTAATCAAATCATTGAATTTTTTTTCTACATCTTTTTTTTCTAAACTGAAATTTTTTTCTTTGTAGTCGAAATAATCTTGTTTACCTTGATTTGAGCTTACAAAACTATAATGTGGTGTTTCTAATATATTTTTATTAATAATGTTTCCGTCTTTCTTTATAGATGCATAGATGCTTTTAACAGGTAACTTTATCTTGAAATAACTTGTAGCTTCACACCAGCCAGTGTTTATTATATTTTTCCCTATATATTTAAAACTAAAATCATTTAGCTTAAAGTAACAAAATAAATAATAAATTAAGGGAATTTTCATTAATGTAGATTTATCTAAAAACATCAGCGATTAAACTTTTAAAAATTCTTCGAATTTAATTGAATTCATATCTTTTTTTGACAAAATAGGTTTACTGATTGGCCAGTCAAATTTAATACTTAAGGGATTAATAGTTATCTCATGATTTGCTGAATAAATACCCGATTGTAGATATAAAACTTTAGAATTTTTACTTAATGTTAGATAGCCATGAGCAAATCCCTCTGGTAAAAAAATTGATAGATTGTCGTTTTCTTTCAGCTTTATTGAACCCAATTCCCCGAATGTACTTGAGTTATGTCTTACATCTATAAATACATCTAAGATTTCACCTTCTATACAGTAAATTAATTTTTTTAATTCGTTTGGTTTTTTCTGAAGATGCATCCCTCTTATAACATTTTTTTTAGAACTACTATAAAATACCTCATCAATACTTGGCATCAAAAATTTAAATTCATCACCAAAAAAGTTTTTATTTAAAAATCCTCTATCATCACTAAATCTATTTCCATAACAAACTTTTACATCCGAAAAAGATTTAGAGAAATTTTCTATTTTCATAATATTTGAGCTCATTAGTTAAAGCATAATCCAATCTTTTAAGTGCAATTCCACTTAAATTTACACTAGGACAATCTTTTATATAGTCATTTTTGCAGAATTTTAATAATTCAGTTTTAATCTCATTATTTTTTTTATAATTTGTCAGAAAATTGTAAATTGATTCCAAATTAACCATATCTTCATTAATAAATGCTGATGAATTTGAATTTTTACTATTAATTGAAATAATTATTCTTTCAACAATATCCTCGACATGTATCAAATTTATATACCTATTATGATTTTTAATTGGATTAGGTTTGTTAATTGATACCGCATTTAAAATATTTGGAATTGCTTTATTTCTTGTATCGTAGTTTCCAAAAGAATTATCAAAAAAAATCTCTTCAAAATCTATATTTCTTATTGATGTTTCTTTTTCAACAAATCTAGAAAAATTATTTTTAGATTCTGTATATTCCAAACTTCTTATTTTGTCATCTGAATAATACTTAAACATCGTGTTTGAATAAATAACTTTTTTTAATTTAAAATCAAATAAAGTCATTAAAAGTTTTTGTCCAAATAATTCATTAGATAAATGAATTATTTTTGAATCTTTTTTATTTTTTGAATAATAGGTTGCTAGATGGATTAAAACTATATCTTTTTTATTAAAAAAACTGTAATCAATTTTTTTATTATCTAATGTTGAAAAATAGTAAGAGTCGTAGTCAATATTTTTGGTCAATATTATTGAATCTGCATATTTATAAAGTTGCCTAATTAAATTTGTGCCGATATAGCCCGTTCCTCCAGTTATCAACAGCGTCGTGTTTTTATTTAATTTCTTAATTTTAAAATTCCTTAATAATCATTTATCGTGAATATCTTTTACATAATCCATTTCAATTTTCCTAGATTTTTGGGAGATAGTATTTTGCCACTGTTCAGAATGAATCCTATTGCCAATATAGAACCTATGAGAATAATAAGGATTTCCGTATTTTTCTTTTAATCTAAAGTAAAACTCACAATCCATCAATAAATTTAAATTATTATCAAATAAGTTATTTTCAAAATTTACAAATGATATTACAGAAGGACTACTAATTGTATTTATTCCATATAGTAATTTATCATTCCACTTTGGCTTTCTTCCATTGATTATTCCAAAATAGACATTCTCATCTCTTTTAAAATCATAACTTGAAAATAAAACCCATTTTTTTTTAAAAATTTTATAAATTAATAATAAGTAAGTTGTTAAAAATCGCGATAGAACTAAATCATCAGAAAACATGATTTTTATATATTGACCTTTACTATTTTTTATAGCGAAGTTGATATTGTCAGATATATGAGAATATCCAGAGCTTAAATGTTTTATATTTAAAGAGTTTTCAAACGAAGCAATAGTTTTTGAATAATCAGATCGGTTACTTGAATCAGAGATTACGACCTCAAAATTTTTATATAATTGATTATTAATGCTTTCAAGTAGCTCCCTAATAAAAGTATTTCCAATTTTTCCTCGATCATGTAATGAAATAGCAAATGTTAAAAAAGGATTTTCTGTATCCACTTGTTCTTTCATTGTTATATTTAGTGTATTTCTTATATAAATTAAACCATCAAAATTCAAATAACATCATCGAAGTAATTTAAAGCTGATTCATTTATAATTCATATAAAACAAATATATGAAAATTAATCAAGTAGTCATTCTTGCTGGTGGAAAAGGTACAAGAATGAAAGAAATGACTGAAGACTTGCCAAAACCAATGGTAAGGATTGGGGATATTCCTGTTTTAGAACATCTAATTGAAATTTTTAACAAATTTAATAATTTTGAATTCTTAATATTGACAGGCTATCTATCTGAAAAAATCGAAAGTTATTTTGAAAGTTATAAAAATATAAAAATTATAAACACAGGTTTAGATACAAATACAGGTGGTCGCTTAAAACAAGTAGAAAATTTACTCGAAGATCAATTTATTGTCACCTATGGAGACGGACTTGCAAATATAAATATAAAAAATTTAATTGATTTTCACAATTCCCACAATGGAATCGGAACTATCACAGTTTCAAATCCTGTGTCAAGATTTGGTCTCGTAAAGTTTGATAGAAATTTTCTAGTAAAGAGTTTTGAGGAAAAACCTAAATTGAAAGATTTTGTGAACATAGGTTTTATGATTTTCAAGAAGGATTTTATTAACTATTTAACTACAGATTCTATTCTAGAATCGGATCCGTTACATTCTTTATCAAAAGATAACGAACTTTACTCATATATTCATAATGGATATTTTGAACCAATGGATACTTATAGAGAGTATTTAAGATTAAATGATTACTGGGAATCTGGAAATGCGCCGTGGACAATTTTTGAATAATAGTAAATTTTAAAAGAAATAAATTTTATCATTTATTCATATTTATTTTTATTCTAAATATTCAATTTTCTTCCACTCAGAATCAAATAATGGATTATGTTGTATATTTTTGAACCATGGTGAAGGATATACAACCGTAGGCCGCTCAGAATTTGAAAGTAATGCAGCCATATATGAATAGCTGCTATTTGAAATTATATAAGTTTTGTAATTAAGCATTTTTATAAAAACACTTAAAGGACTCGAACCTATAAAAATATTTGACGCATTTTTGTACAAATTATTTTCCATATCAACGCTTGTTTGATCTGTAAAAATATCATATTCTTTGTTTTCAAAACTATTTAGCTTTTCTAAAGCTAGTCGGAAATATCTATCTGGAAGAACCTCATTAATATTTTGATAATCACCTTTTCTTATGTGTACTAAAATATTTGATCTAATCTTCTCATCATCCTTTAGGTTTTCGTAATTATTGATTATCGATGTCTTTAAAAAATTTAGGTTTTTTCTTATATCTGGTTCAATTTGCCAATAACCTGAGAATCTATTTATATAAGTTATATTCTCCTCATTTAAACTATGACCCTCATGTAATTTGTATGGGAGTGTAAACTTAATTCTAATTTTACTCAACAATCTAGCCATTACGATTTTATTAATAATTTCAAGTAGAACATATTTAGGTTTGGAAAGAATTTTGAAATTAAAAATTTCTAGATCAAATAGAATTTCTCTTTTAGTTGTGCCGTCTTCAAAATTTTTATGATTTTCATACCAGAATGGATTTATAATCACTTCACAACCTAAGTCTTTT
>MDTB01078891.1_pt1 | contig 11975 bp, 8 predicted proteins | sample 811161 | NCBI WGS metagenome assembly MDTB01 (sample SAMN05326650, study PRJNA326480) | marine metagenome | isolation source: seawater | place: Mediterranean Sea | collected 2009 | reverse complement strand
TGGAAAACTTGATGAGCATTTTCCCCTAAAAGTTTGGCAAACTGGGTCTGGCACACAAACAAATATGAATGTAAATGAAGTAATTGCTAATAGAGCAATAGAAATTTTAGGAGGCAAGAAGGGTTCAAAAAATCCAGTTCATCCAAATGATCATGTAAATAAATCTCAATCAACTAATGATGTATTCCCAACAGCAATGCATATTTCGATCGCACTAGAAACTAAAAACAAATTATTACCTTCTCTTATATTGCTAAATAGGGAGTTAAAAAAAAAAATATCTGTTTTTAAAAATATTATAAAAGTTGGAAGGACACATTTACAGGATGCAACGCCACTTTCTTTAGGCCAAGAATTTTCGGGTTATCAATCTCAAATTGAGGATTGTATAAAAAGAATAAATGAAGCTTTGAAAGAAATTTACTCGTTGGCGCAGGGTGGTACAGCTGTAGGTACTGGTATTAATACTAAAAAAAACTTTGATAAAAAAATAATTAATGAAATAAAAAAAATTACAAAATTACCTTTTAAACCAACAAAAAATAAATTTGCAGCTCTTGCAGCACATGATGAAATTGTTAATTTTTCTGGCACTTTAAATACTACAGCTGTTAGTTTAATGAAAATTGCTAACGATATAAGATTTTTAGGTTCAGGGCCTAGAGCAGGCTATGGGGAATTAATTTTACCAGCTAATGAGCCAGGTTCTTCAATTATGCCTGGTAAAGTAAATCCAACACAGTCAGAAGCTGTTACGATGGTTTGTGTTAAAGTTATTGGGAATCATAATGGAATTACTATGGCTGGCTCCCATGGACATTTTGAGTTAAATGTTTTTAAACCTCTAATTGCTCATAACATTTTACAATCAATTAATTTACTGGCAGATAGTATTAAAAACTTTTCACTATACTGTGTTAAAGGATTAAAAGCAGACAAAACCAAAATTAAAGAATATTTAGATAATTCCTTGATGTTAGTTACAGCACTCGCTCCACATATTGGATATGATAACTGCGCGAAAATTGCAAAATCAGCACTTAAAAATAATACTACGTTAAAACATGAGGCAATAAAATCAAAACTAATAAATGAGAGGGATTACGATAAAATTGTTAATCCAAAAAAAATGGTTTATCCTGCATAAGCTTGAAAGAATTTTTTAACAAAATTTCTAAATATAACTTTGTTAAATAAATTCATTTCTTCTTTGTTAGTGCTTTCTATTAATTCATCAAGAATTTTATATGATTTTTCATCTATTTTAAGATTATTTATAATTAATTTATCCGATACAAAATCATAATTTATATCTGCTTTAATTTTATCAAAGACATTTCTATAATTTCTTTTTATTTGAAAATATCTAAAAAATTTTTCTATATCATCAAAATTAAATATAATTTCACCAATTAATCTTTTTCCATCTTCATTATTTATGAATTCAATATCATTTGAATTAATTGAAACTGATTTATTCCATTTTGCATCGAAATTGTTAATGAAAATTCTACCATCATCAAATTCTAATTTAAGGGAGTAATCTTCTAAATATTCAAATTTATCAATTTTTTTTATAAAGATATTTACACTAGCACTTAAGTTTGGATTGTTTAACAATTCAGAGTTGAACAAATCGAGCAATAAAGACTCTTTTTGAAATATTTTTCTCTGATTTATGTAATCAAAATTCAGGTTAGATGAAAAATAAAACGGTTTGAAATTTAATTTTCCATCAAAATTTTTATCATTTGAAAAAAAATTTAAAGTATTGTTTTTTATTGTGTAATTAAATGAATTATTCTTATTCATTATTTCTATAAGAAAAGAGCCACTAATTTCAGAATTATTGTGTTCGATTGAGGTTTCAATGTTTAATCGAATCTTTTTTGATGTTAATTTCAAATTTTTATTTTCGCTATTTATATCTTTTGAAATATTAAGTCTAAATGGGATGTTAAAAATTTCAAAAAATGATTTGACTTTTTGTAATTTATTTTTTTCATCGTAAAAAAATTTTAAATTATCTATTTTTGATAAAAATAATAATTCGCTCTCCTTATCCCTATAAAAAAACTTTGATTTTTTAAAAAAAACTTTGTTTAATTTTTCTGGATTATTTAGAGTTTTTTTAAAAAAATTTATATTTCCAGCATTAATTTCAAATTCTGTATTTTTAAAAACTATATCTTGAACTTTAATTTTTTTTAAAGAGAAGAGATTGGAAAATGAGATATAAAATTTTACATAATCTGAATTACTTAAAATCTTTTCTTTATGAATAATATCTAAATTTTTAGTATAAAAAAAGGGTTTGGGTAACAAGCTATAACCAATCTTTTCATTAAAGCTAAGATCTAGCTCGTACTTATTTAACATCTGATTTTTCAATAAATTTTCTATTTCATCTTTGTTGTAAAAAGATGGTAAAATAAAATAAGTTGAGAAAAATAAAAAAATTATTACAAGAATAAGTGATTTTTTATATTCAAAAACATTAAATATTTTCTTGCTCTGATTGTATTTTTTAATTTCCTTGAATTTATTGAAAAAACTTTCGATCTTCTGGTCTAAACGAATAAAATTTTTTTTAATACCTCCCTTCTTATTTTTCGAATATTTTGACCTAGTCAATTCATCAAAAAAACTATCTATAATTTTATTTATTGGTAATAATAATTTTCGAAATTTTTTTTTATATGAATTTAAATTAAACATAAACTGTTTAGACTTATAATTAATTTATTAAAATGGTAAACTCTGATTATCTAAAAAATCTAAATGAAGCACAAAAGGAAGCCGTATTATCCTTAGAAGGACCAATATTAATTGTTGCTGGGGCTGGTTCTGGAAAAACCAAAGTCTTAACTAGCAGAATTGCTCATATTATTAAAAATAAAAAAGCATTTCCAAATCAAATCCTCGCAGTTACATTTACTAATAAAGCTGCAAAAGAAATGCAGAACAGAGTAAGTAAAATATTGGGATCATCAGCAGTTGGGCTATCCTGGCTAGGAACATTCCATTCCATTTGCGCTAAACTTTTAAGAAAACATGCCTCCGCTGCTAATTTAAAATCTAATTTCACTATTGTTGATACTGATGATCAAATTAGGCTTATTAAAAATATTTGCAAAGCTGAAAATATTGATGTCAAACAACTATCTCCAAAATATGTAATAGCAATAATAGACAAGTGGAAAAATAAGGGTCTTTATCCGAATGAAGTAAAAATAAATTTTAAAGATATTTATGAGAAAACTATCTTACCAGTTTATAAAATTTATCAACAAAAACTGATTGAATTAAATGCTTGTGATTTTGGAGATTTAATTTTGCACTCAGTCAAAATTTTAGAAAAAAATGAAGACTTAAGAAAAATTTATTCAAAAAATTTTAAATACATTCTTGTTGATGAGTATCAGGACACTAATTATATACAAAGCAAATGGCTTAATCTCCTAGCAGAGAAAAGTAAGAATATATGCTGTGTAGGTGATGATGACCAATCAATTTATAGTTGGAGGGGTGCAGAGATAAAAAATTTTTTAGAATTTGATAAGATTTATGATGACACAAAAATAATTAGACTTGAAAAAAATTATAGATCTACAGAAAATATTTTAACAGTTGCCTCTTCTTTGATTTCAAATAATCAAAATAGATTAGGTAAAACATTAAAATCAACAATGGAAGCAGGAGACCTTATTAAATTAAATTGCTTTAAAAATGGCAAAGATGAAGCTATTGGAGTGTCAGACGAAATAGAAAAAATTAAAAATAATTTTTCACTTAATAATGTAGCAATTTTAGTTAGGGCAATTTTTCAAACTAGGGAATTTGAAGAAAGATTTTTAAAGATAGGCTTACCATATAGAATTTTGGGTGGTATTAAATTTTATGAAAGAGCTGAAATAAAAGATTGTGTTGCTTATTTAAGACTAATTTACCAAGATAAAGATGACTTAGCCTTTGAAAGAATTGTAAATAATCCAAAAAGATCAATTGGACAGAGTACTATTAAAGTAATCCACGAATTTTCAAAGAAAAATAAATTAAGTTTAGAAATTTCATCAAGAATAATGATTGAAAAAAATTTAATAAAACCAAAAGCAAAAATTGGTTTAAATCTATTTTTAGATTTAATTTCTAAATGGCGAAATGATCTTAAAATAAAAAAAGTAAACCATGTTAAATTATTACAAATCGCTCTAGATGAGTCTGGATATTCTGCAATGTTAAAAAATAAAAAAGATCTTGAAAATGAAAATCGTCTCGAAAATATTAAAGAGCTATTAAGCGCAATGAAAGAATTTGATAATCTAGAAAGTTTTTTAGATCATGTTTCCTTAGCTACATCTATTGATCAAGATTGGGAGGGAGAAAAAATCAACATGATGACAATGCATGGTGCAAAAGGTTTAGAGTTTGATGTTGTTTTTTTACCAGGATGGGAGGAAGGTTTGTTTCCACATCAGAAATCGATAGAGGAAAAAGGACATAACGGTTTAGAAGAGGAAAGAAGACTTGCTTATGTTGGTATAACTAGGGCAAAAAAAAATGCTATTATTTCATTTTCAATGAATAGGTTTTATCAAGGTGATTGGATAGATAGTATGGCATCTAGATTTATTGAGGAACTCCCAGAGAATAATTTAGAAAAAAATTCATTTTTTGAAGATAACACAAACACATTTGATGAATTTGAATTTAATCAAGATATTGAACTAGATGATGATCCTAAAAGAAGTCCTGGTTGGATAAGATATCAAAAAAGAATTAAATGATTAACTTAAGAATAAAAAAATTAAGAGACCAATTTGTTGAATATGGCTTAGATGGTTATGTAATTCCAAAAAATGATGAATTTTTTTCTCAATATTCAAATAAAGATAGATTAGGTTTCATTTCAAATTTTAAAGGATCTGCAGGATATGCTGTAATTTTAAAAAATAAAAATTATCTTTTTGTTGATGGAAGATACACAATTCAAGCAAAAATTGAGAGCGGTAAAAATTTTAAAATTATGGATTACAACGAAATTCTGGATATAAAAATATTTAAAAACTTAAATCTAGGAATAGATCCCAAATTATTCACATCAGATCAGATTAAAAAATTTTTCTATAAGAATAACAGAGTAACAATTATAAATAAAAATCTTGTTGATAATATTTCTAAAACAAAAGAAGAAATAAGTATTCCTTTTTACTCCCTTGATAAAAGAGTGACTGGTGAAAATCATGCCCAAAAAATAAAAAAGGTTTTGTCTTTTTTAAAAAAAGAGAGCTTAGATCACATATTTATCTCTGCTCCAGAAAACGTAGCATGGTTATTAAATATCAGAGGTTATGATAGTCCAACAAGTCCAATTCCAAATTGCTATCTAATAATAAGTAAAAAAAGAGAGATCTATTTAATTGTAAATAAAAAAAAAACAAAAAATCTTATAAAAGAGAAAAAATTAAATAAAAATGAAATTATTGAAACAAAAAATTTACCTAATCTTTTTAATAAATTGAATGGAAAAAATATTCTAATAGATAGAAAAACATGTTCTGTATATTATGAAAAAATCTTAAAAAAAAAATTCAAAGTTATAAAAAAGAAAGAAGATCCAATATATTTATTAAAATCAATAAAAAATAAAGTTGAACTTGATAATATGGTAAATGCACATTTAATGGATGGAATTGCATTAACGAAATTTATTTTTTGGTTGAAGAACAAAAAAAAATTAGATATCACAGAAGTAGATGCTCAAAACAAATTAGAGTATTTTAGAAAAAAAAATCCCAATTATTTATTCCCAAGTTTTGATACAATAGCTGGAAGTGGTAAAAACGGAGCAATTGTACATTATAGAGCAACAAAAAATAATACAAAACTACTAAAAAAAAATGAAATCTTTCTATGTGACTCTGGTGGACAATATAAATTTGGTACAACAGATGTTACGAGAACTATCTGTTTCAAAAATCAAAATAAAAAAATTAAGGATATTTTTACAAATGTTTTGAAAGGACATATTGCTGTCTTTAAAACTAATCTTAATAAAAAAAAAACTGGAAAATTAATAGATATTGAAGCTAGGAGATTTCTTAAAAAGAATAATCAAGATTATGACCATGGAACTGGACATGGTGTTGGTTTTTTTTTAAATGTTCATGAAGGTCCTCAAGCTATATCAAAATACAATTCAGTCAAAATCCAAGATGGAATGATATTAAGTAATGAACCCGGATATTATGAACGAGGTAAATTTGGAATACGTATCGAAAATTTGATTTATGCAAATAAAATTAAAAATAAGTTAATTTTTAAAAATTTGACTTTAGCACCAATAGAAAAAGATTTAATTAATTTTAAGTTACTAACAAAACAAGAAAATGACTATATTTTTAAATATCATCTTGAAGTTTATTCTAAACTATCTCCATTCCTTAATAAAAAAGAAAAAAAGTGGCTAGCTAGCTTTATTTAAGCATTCTTAGCCAGGATGACTGGTCTAAAATTTTTACCCTTAAATTTTTTGCAGCATCAATTTTTCTATTTGTTGGTTTTTCTCCAACTATTAAGTAATCAAGTTTCTTGGTAACATTACTAACTATTGATCCAGAATTTTGTTCAATTAAGGATTTTGCCTCAGAGCGACTCATATTTGAAAGTTTGCCAGTGAACATGAAAGTTTTATTATTTAATACACCATCTGTTTTTTGATTTTCATTGTTTTTTACAATGAGCATCTTATCTAAGTCTTCTAGAATATGTAAATTTGTACTATTTTTAAAATAATTTTTTATAGAATTAATCTGAGTTTCACCTATCCCGTCAATATTAATTAAATTTTCAAAATCTTTTTTTTTGGAAAGAGTAATAAAGTTTTTTAATGATTTTAAATTTTTTGATATAATTTTGGCATTTTCAAGACCTATGTGTCTGATACCTAGTGCATAAATAAATTTTTCAAAAGATATCGTTTTTTTTTGATTGATTGAATATTTTAAGTTCGCAACAGATTGTTTCCCCCACCCCTCTAAACTTTCAATTTTATTATAATCAAGTTTAAATATATCTGGGGGTAGTTTTATCAAATTTAAATTCCAAAAATTTTCAACGATTTTTTTTCCAAAACCATCAATATTGAAAGCCTCTTTCGAGACAAAATGTTTAATTTTTTCTATAGCTATTTTTTCACATTTATAGCCCTCACTTGAACATCTTCTAACAGCATCCTCTTTTTTTGTGGTTAAATTAAAATCTTTTATTGTTTTTGATCCACAAGATGGACAATTTTTTGGAAAATTGAATTTTTTTGAATTTTTATCTCTTAGCTTTAAATCGACAGAAATTACGTGAGGTATAACATCTCCAGCTCTTTCAATTTTAACTGTATCTCCAATTCTAATATCTTTTCGATTTATCTCTTCTTCATTGTGTAAAGTCGCATTAGAAACAACAACACCTCCAATATTCACTGGTTTTATTTTTGCTACAGGTGTTAATGCGCCAGTTCTACCAATTTGAATTTCAATGTTCTCTATTTTTGAGATAGCGCTATTAGCTGAAAATTTATGTGCGATTGCCCATCTTGGAGCATTAGCAACATTTCCCAATCTTTTTTGTAACCCAAAATCATTGACCTTATAAACAATTCCATCAATATCAAAATCTATTTGATCCCTTTTTTTTTCGATTTCGTTATAATTTTTCATTAAACCTTTTACTGTTTTAATTATCTTATTTAAGGGGTTTATTTTAAACCCCCATTCCTTTAATTCTTTTAAATAATCTGACTGAGAAAATACTTCCAAACCTTTTTCATAACCGAAAGTATAAGCAACAAATTTTAATGGAATTTTTTCTGTTTCTTTAGAATCTTTTTGTCTTAAAGATCCAGAGGCAGCATTCCTTGGGTTTGCAAATTTATTTGTTAAATCTTTAAAATCACTGTTTTGAATAAATACTTCACCTCTTATATCAATTTCTTTTGGAAAATTTTTTGATTTAATTTTATGTGGTATATCTTTAATTGTTTTTAAGTTTTTTGTAATATCTTCTCCTTCTTTTCCATCACCCCTGGACAAACCAGTTACAAATTTACCATCTTTATATAATAAAGATGCTGATATTCCGTCAATTTTAGGCTCAGCACTAAATTCAATATTATATTCCGATTTAATATTGAGAAAATTTAAAATTTTTTTTTCAAAATTTATTAAATCTTCCCCACTAAATGCATTGCCTAAAGACAACATCGCCGTTTTGTGCTTTACTTTTTTGAAATTTTTAGATGGTCTAAAACCAACCGAATTTGATGGGGAGTCTTTGTGATTTAAAAAATTATGTTTTTTTTCTAGATTTATTATTTCTAATTTTAATTTATCAAATTCACTATCATAAACTAACGGTTTATTAAGATCATAATAATGTTTATTATATCTTTTAAACAATTTTATCTTTTCAAGATATTTTAGATTAATTTTTTCATCAATCATATTCAAAAAAGATTTTTTAATTTACTTAAAATTTTACTTTTTTGTTTTTTATTTTTTGGGAGTGAAACTTTATATTCTTTATTAAAAATTCTGTAAGTTTCTTTATACCACTCTCCTGAATTATAATTATAACCTAATAATGAAGCATATTTAAGAGACTCTTGTTCCATACCTAATTTATAATATATTTCTACTAATCTATGGATTGCTTCTTCTACATGAATAGTTGTCTCATATTCATTCAAAACATTTTTAAATCTATTTAAAGCTGGAATCCATTTTTTCTTTTTAATATAATGCCTTCCTAAATAAACTTCCTTTGCAGCAAGCGTATCATTTATTAGATCAATTTTAAATCTTGCATCGTAGGCAAAATCAGTATCAGGGTAATTTTCTATTATAAAGTTTAATTCCTTTTTAGATAATATGAGAGGTGCTAAATCTTTTTTTTCTCCCTCAATAGTTTCATAATAACACATAGCTAAAAGATAATGAGCATAAGGTTTGTTTTTATCCCGTGGGTAAGTTTTTAAATATCGTTTAATATTTTCAATAGATAAGGTGTAATAACCTTGCAAAAAATAAGAGTAGGATGCCATTAATACCGATTTAGGTGCCCACTTTGATTGTGGAAATAATATCTCTGCTTCTAAAAACTTTTTACTAGCAGCATAATAGTCACCAATATCTAATAGATCCACGCCCGCTTTGTAGCTGGAAATCATTTCTTCTTTTTGGTTTGTCTCTTTAATTAACTTAACATTTTGAGTGTCTGAGCTGCAGGCAGTCACGACTATCAGAGAAATTAATGCGATTATAATTTTAAATTTAGACATTAAACTAATTATATATTCCTAAGAAAAAATTATAAAGATGAATATTGAATTAAGCTATTGATCTAAGTAAACTTTTATTAATTAATGTATGTGGAAGTGTTCTTTCTTGAATTTCGATAATAGAAAAATTATCCCTATTTTCAAATACTTTTCTTAACAAACTATTTGTTAAATAGTGTCCTCCTTGAGAACAATTTACACTAGCTATTATTCTATAACCTGCTGTGTATAAATCACCAATACAATCAAGAATTTTGTGATTTACAAACTCTTTCGAATTTCTTAAACCATCAGAATTTAACACACTATCATCTTTGACTACTATAGCATTTTCTAAACTCCCACCTTTTGCTAAACCTTTTTTCTTAATAGCTTCAATGTCCTCATACAAACAAAAAGTTCTAGAATTAAAAACTTCTGTCAAATCATCCTTATAGACATTAATCTTATTTCTCTGATTTCCGATTATTGAATTTTGATATTTTAGTTGAAAATCTATATCTAAACTTAGTTTTGATGGTTCTATTGAAATAAATTTTTCATTACTTTTAAATTCAACTTTTTTATTTATCTTAATAATTTTGATAGGCTTATTACTAAACTGTAAACCAACTGTTAATATCTCTTTAATAAAAAGTTTTGCTGAGCCGTCTAAAATTGGGACCTCCTCATTATCAATTTCAATTAAAGCATTATCAATACCAATTCCAAATAAAGCTCCCATTAAATGTTCAATAGTTGAAACTTTCACCCCATTACTATTACTTATAGTAGTATTCAATGCAGTGTTACTTACATTCATAAAATTTGGGTAAAGAAGATTGTTGTCTTTTAGATCTATCCTTTTAAAAACAATTCCAGTATCGGGACTCGAAGGTTTTACACAAATCGTGGAAGGTTTTCCAGAATGAAGACCTATACCACTAAAGGATACAGGGTATTTAATAGTTTTTTGGTTTAATAAAGACACATAGAACTTTTAATCTGCCGGTCTTAAAATTTAAAAACAACAAATATTACAGGAAAATACAAGCTAATTAAAAAAATTAAAAAATTTCTCAAAAAAACCCAATTTTTTAATGTTTTTATGCGTAATGTGTACCTCATTTTCGTTAAAACCATTTAGGATTTTTTGTGCGGCTGTATACAAATTGTCATTTTTATCATTTAAAAAACTATCTAAATAATCAGAACTCAATGTTTTATCTAAAGATATTTGGTACTTGCCAAGAACATCTTCGATAGTTTTTGTAATCTTTTTAGGTAAACATATATAACTAATTTCAATAGAAATATTTTTACAATTTTTTTTTTCTGGTAAAGTTTTAAAATAAGTTCCGTCAATATAAAACTGATCAATCTTCATATGAAGAATATCTAAATTTTCTAATGTTTTCTTACAGCTATTTTTTGCTTCTAGTAGTAATTTATTTATAGAACTTGAATTTATAATAATATTGTCAATTTTATTTTTAACAGATAAATGAATTGAAAAAACATCTTGATTATCAATGATCAAAAAAATATTTTTAACAAATTCATTAAGTTCTTTCTCAATTTTAAAAATATTTTCACTCAAAAAATTATCTAAAAAATCTGTGTCAATTTGATTACTTTTATTATTTGTTAAGGTTTCTTTTTTATAAACAAACTCATCATTTGAATTAAGTACAACTATTGTAAATTTATTTAAACTTGAAAATAAAAATATTTTATTTTCTAAATTATTTATCATTTATTATTATTTGATTTTTTTGACGAAAATCAATTATTAATTCATTCTTAAATTTATCTTCATTAGATAAACGAACAAACAAGTTAAGATCCCTTATGACATCGTCTTTTGATAACTTTATCAAATATCCCTTAGAAGTTTCAATATCCCATCTTTTCGATTTGAAATAATAAAATTTAGTAATATTTTTAAAATCAAAGTTTGATTTATCAATTTGGTTCTTAAAATAAAGAAATTCATTAAGATCTATATCACCAAATATGAATGGTAAATCGGAGACTGAATAATCATTTTTAATTAGTTTTCCATTTGATCCAATTAAATAATTAAAACTATTTATTTTTGTTTGTGCAAGTATTTTTGTTTCCTTTATAAATATTTTTAAAGTTGAAGGATAATTTTTGAATATTTCGAATTGTTCAATAATATTAATTGAAGTAATTTTTTTTTTTAAATATTGCTCATCTATACTAAAAATGTTTTTGAAATTTGCATCATTAATAATACCTTCAATTTTTTTTTTCTCATGATGATTTAAACCAATAACTTCTATTTTATCGATTTTTGGGAAACCAACATTCATCAATGAAATACTGTTTATTGATACAAGAAATAAAAATAGTAATAAGTAAATTGTAATTTTCTTACTTATTAATAGATGCATCTTTTAAAATCAATTTAATGAGATTTATGAAATTAATTCCAATATACCCTGATATCTCCGGAACTAAAGATAGTTTTGTCATTCCAGGCTGTGTATTAATTTCTAAAAGATAAAATTTACCTTTAAAATATTTAAAATCTGATCTTGTAACCCCTTTACATCCCATCAAATTATGTGCTTTTAAAGTTATGTTCATAAGAGCTTTATATTTTTTTTTTGGTAAATCTACTGGAATAATATGC
>MDTB01038605.1_pt1 | contig 11976 bp, 11 predicted proteins | sample 811161 | NCBI WGS metagenome assembly MDTB01 (sample SAMN05326650, study PRJNA326480) | marine metagenome | isolation source: seawater | place: Mediterranean Sea | collected 2009 | reverse complement strand
TTGATTTTCAATATCTAGACTATTGTAAATAGACATCTCATATTTCATAATATTACCACCAATTAGATATTTATTAATTCTATTTTTTTTTACCATGTAAATAGCACCATTTCTTGCATAAGATTTTATTATATTTTGTTTTGGAGATATATTTAGTCCTCCTTGTAAATATCCTTTTTTAAAATACATTTGTTTTTCAATTGAAAAATTATGAGGCACTTGGCATACACTCACTAAACAGTCAGCATTTTTGTTATTTTTGAAAATTTCAATGGAATTATTTATATCATTATAATCCCTCATTGGAGATGTAGGCTGCAAAATCATAAGCGCATCAAAGTTTGGCTTTTGAGACTTGCAAAATTCTATAATCGTTTCATGCATTAATGAATTATCTGAAGCTAAATTTTTTGGCCTCCTAATAAATTCTAAGTCATGCTCTTTACAAATTATTTCTACCGATGAGCTATCAGAACTTACATATATTTCATCAAGATTTGACTTTATTGCAGCTTCAATAGTATAAGAAATTAATGGCTTTCCATTTATAACTAGCTCATTTTTGTTTGGTAGACCTTTACTCCCTTTTCTAGCGGGTATAAATCCAATAATTCTCATTAGTAAAAAATTGTTTTTTGAACAGGTACGCTAACCTCTTTTAATATTTTAAGAATTTTATTTGCAGTAAACCCATCTCCGTAAATCGAGTTTGAAGGATACTTGCCATTATTTTTTTGGAGTAAAATTTTATTTTTGATTTCTTCTGAATCACTATTTGAGTCAATAACATTTTCACCTTTCATTCTATTGTTTTGTCTAGTTCCAATATTTACTACTGGTGTTCCTATAAATGCTCCTTCTCTAATCCCTGAACTGCTATTTCCCACCAAACATTGTGTTAAATTCATTAAATGAACATATACTTCAATTGGTAAATTTTTATACAGAGATAGCCAATTCGAAGAATTGTTATTTCTAAAAGTTCTTATTTCTTTTGAAATTTCACCATTCCCTGCGTCAGAATTTGGCCAAAGCATGATTGTTTGTGTTTCTAAACTTTTTAATGCTAATAAAGTTTGTTTGATTTGATTTCTTGAACTTTCAAATTCGGTTGTAACAGGATGTTGGGAAACCAATAAAAAGGGTTTTTCAAAATCAATTTTTGAATTGGAAACTCCTTTAATTTTAAAGAAATTATTATTTAAAAAATCTAAAGAGTTATCTAATAAAATCTCTTTTACAAGATCAATCCTGGGACATCCAAAGTTATATACGGAATCAGGGATTTCCCCCATGTTAATTATTCTTTTTCTAGCATCATCATTTGCAGGAAAATGTATATGTGAAAATTTTGTGATTGCATGTCTAATGCTTTCATCGATGGTGCCTGTGACTTCACCTCCCATAGTATGTATTATCCTAATATTCATGTATGCGGCCGATAATGCTGCTGCCATAACCTCATATCTATCTCCAACTACGACTAAATAGTCTGGATTCAAATTATTTAAAATAGTTGAAAATTCTATCATCAATAGTCCAGACGATTTTGTCATTGTAATGGGATTGTCACCCTCTAGATTATTAAAGAATTTATAATCTATTTTAAAACCATCGTCTTCAATAAGGTCGCTAACATTCCCAAATCTTTCTAAAATTGAACTAGAACCTAAGACTAGTTGAAACTGCAGGCTACTATCGTCTCTAACGGCTTTCATTACAGATTTAATACTACTGTAATTAGCTCTACTCCCTATGAAAAAACATATCTTTTTATTCAAAATCTTTATAATTTATTTGTTCGTCTTTTTTTGTTGTTTTTTTTAATTTTCTCCCAATAACACTCCTAATTTCTGAAGCTGATATTCCATTACCTGGTTTTTTATAACCTATATCTTTTAGTTCTAATTTTTGACCTTGTTTTAAATTATTTATATAAACTAAAGATTTTTCAAATGTCTGTTTCATTTCGATTAATTCAATTGATATAGAATCTTTGTCTACGGGACTATTTACGGATTTTTCTATATTTCTTATTTCTTTAACCATAGTCTTAAATTCATCTGGTTCAAGTGAAAATTTGGCATCACTACCATACATTTTTTTTGATAAAGTGAAATGTTTTTCTAAATATTTTGCTCCTATTGCAATCGAGGCTAACGAGACTCCAATACCCTCCGTGTGATCACTAAATCCTATCTTATTTTCTCCAAAATCTTTAATAAATTGCGAAATAATATTTAATCCTGATTTTTCTGGAGGGCATGGATAAATTGAAGTACACTGCATTAAAACAAAATCAGATTTATTTTGTTTTAATATTTTAATTGCGGCATTTATCTCTTTATTTGAACTCATCCCTGATGAGATAAATATTTTTTTATTTGATTTTGAAATTCTTTCAATTAACGGAATATTTGTAATCTCTCCAGATGCAATTTTATAACCATCTATATTTATTTTTTCTAACATATTAAATGCTTCTATGGAAAAAGGAGAACTTATAAAATCTAATCCTATTGATTTACTAAAGGAGAATAGTTCTTTCCATTCATTGAGAGTAAAAGAAGTTCTTTTAAAATAGTCCTCCCTACTTTCATCTTTAAAGTAATATGGCTTTGGTGCATTTTTTACACTTTCAAACTCGAAAATGTGTGTTTGTAATTTAACTGCATTAGCTCCTGTTTCTTTAACTGATTCGATAAACTTTTTTGCTAAACCTAGGCTTCCTTCATGGGAATTACCGATTTCTGCAATAATGTATACTTTATAATTCATATCAATTTAATTTTGCTTTTAAATATTAAATAATGAGTTAATAAATTTATACAAACAATAAAAAGGTAAGCTATAGGTATACCCTTTAATCCGAGGAGTTTATAAAATAATGGATAACTAAATACTGATAACATAAAATCAAATAAACTAAATAATATAAGATTTCGATTCGTGCCTTTTTGTTCTATATACATCCATATTGAGTATGGCATTTTAATATTTGAAATAATTGAAGCACCGAGAAGAATTAACAACAGATATAAGTTTTCCTGATACTGTACTTTTACAAAAGGAATTTTGATGTCAAAAAAGTTTTTTATCAAAATAATTAAAAAAGATATTGTCATAATTAAAAAACAGAATTCTAGATACTTCTTAATCCCCTTTGAAAGATTTGACTTTTTAATTTTATCTATTTTGTCTCTGAAATCTGGTATAAATGCTTTTGAAAATGGCTCTGAAATTAAATTTACTCCCTGAGATACAATTAAAAAATAAAAACTATAAATCGCCAAGTCGTCATAATTTGCAGTAGTCTCAAGATAAAATCTAGAATAGTACACCGAAATCATCCCTATTAAAGTTTTTAAAAAAAAAGGCATTGATTTTAAATTATATTTAACTATTCTAAACTTTAATTTTGGATTGCTAGTTATTAAAAAAAGTAGTTTAAGAAAATTAGATACAGTTAATAGAAAAACTAATTTATCTAATTCTAAGGGCTCAATGAAAAAAATTATAGCTAATAAAATAGCATCTATTAAAAAGCTTGCTTTATCAAGAGCATAATTTATCCTTGCATTTTTTATTGTTATAAAATAATTTCTATAGTTATTTAAAATCCCTTTTATTATGAGAATTAAAACAAAATATTCTAAAAAATTAAAAATATAGTTATATGTTGTTGAATCGACTTCTAGAAGTTTATACGAGAGCTTAACAACAACAAATACGAAGCATGAATTAATTATTGTGAAATTATTTGATTGTATTAATGTTTCCTTTGAAAGAATTTTATCATTTATTCTTAAAATATAAGATGGATACCCCAAAGAAACAATTACTATTAAAATTTCAATTGAAGCAAAGAAAATTGTGTATATGGAGAAATCATTTAAAGATAATTTTGACGTAACAACAAGAAAAATTGATATTGATGTTATTTTGGTAAGGACTGAACCTTTAAAAAATTCTAAAAAATTTCTCTTTATAAGTTGATTTATCATAATGCCCAATCGGAATTATGGTAAGTTGATTTTATATCATATAAAACTCCATTTACATTCAAATGTTCTTTAAAATTTAATGTTTTAAACTTATCATGATTCAATGCTAAAACAATCAAATCATACTTTTTATTTATGTCAAGAATTAATTTAAATCCATATTGATTCTTAACTTCAATTTCAGATGCATATGGATCATAAACATCTGTTTCCAATCCAAAAGAAATTAAATTTTTTCTAAGTCTTTCAACTCCTGTATTTCTTATATCAGGGCAGTTTTCTTTAAATGTAAAACCTAAAATAAGTGCTTTTACAGATTTTATTTTAAAATCTTTTTTAATTAATAGCTTCACACATTCTGAAGCAACAAATTCTCCCATAGAATTATTTATCCTCCGTCCTGCTAAAATAATTTCTGGAAAGTAACCTACCTCTTGGGCTTTCTGTGCTAAATAATAAGGGTCAACTCCAATACAGTGTCCACCTACTAACCCAGGTTTAAATTTTAAAAAATTCCATTTTGTCCCTGCAGCATCTAAAACATCTTTCGTTTTGATATTTATTTTTGATGTTATTTTAGAAAGCTCATTAACAAAGGCAATATTAATATCTCTTTGGGTGTTTTCTATCACTTTAGCCATCTCTGCTACTTTAATAGAAGTTGCCTTAAAAGTCCCTGCAATTATCACGCTATTATATAAATCATCAACTTTTTTTGCTACTGTTTTTGTACTCCCTGAGGTTACCTTAATAATTTTTTCAACTGTATGTTTATTATCACCAGGATTAATTCTTTCAGGAGAATACCCAACGAAAAACTCTTTATTATAAATCAGTTTAGAATAATCTTCAAGTATCGGAACACATTCTTCTTCAGTTGCACCGGGATAAACGGTTGATTCGTAAATAACAATTGATCCTTTTTTTAATAAATTACCAACAAGTTTTGAAGCTTTAAAAAGAGGGGCTAGATCAGGTTTTTGATTTTTATCAATTGGCGTAGGTACCGTAACTATGAAATAGTCTGCATTTTCAATCTCATTTGTTTCTGATGAAAGTAAAAGCCCTTTTGTAAGTGAATCATTGGTCAATACTTTTTTTAACCTTTTAGAATTAATTTCATTTGTATTGTCAATTCCATTCTTTAATTGATCTACCCTATTTTTATCTATATCGAAGCCAATTACTTTATATTTTTTGGCGAATAATACTGCTAATGGGAGTCCAACATAACCTAAGCCAACTATAGCTATTCTAATATTTTTATTTTCCATAGTAATCTTTATACCAATCTATAAACCTTGAAATTCCAAAATCAATTTTAGTGTCAGGCTTATAAAAAAAATCCTTTTCTAAATCAGACACATCTGCATATGTCTGAGGAACATCACCTGGTTGTATATCCATAAAATTTTTTTTTATTTGAGAACCTATTTTCTTTTCAATTGCACTTATAAAGTTCATTAACCTTACTGGACTATTGTTGCCAATATTATAAATTTTATATGGTGCTGACGATTGATTAGGAGTGGGGCTATTAATAAAATTTAAATTCTTTTTTGCAGGTGAATCGATTACGCTAACAATTCCTTTAACAATATCATCAATGAATGTGAAATCTCTAATCATCTCACCTTTATTAAAAACATCAATAGTCTTACCTTCTAAAGCTGCCTTTACAAATAAAAAAAGTGCCATATCCGGTCTACCCCAAGGGCCATAAACTGTAAAAAATCTAAGTCCAGTAGTTTTAATCTCAAACAAATGAGAATAGGTGTGAGCCATTAATTCATTTGATTTTTTTGATGCTGCATAAATAGATATTGGGTGATCTACATTATCCTTAGTTGAAAATGGAAGTTCTTTATTTAAGCCATAAACTGATGATGAGGATGCATAGCAAAGATTATTAACCTTAAAAGTTCTACAGCTTTCTAAGATATTCATAAATCCAATTATATTGGAATCTATATATGCTCTTGGATTTTTTAAAGAATAGCGTACACCTGCTTGAGCTGCTAAATTACAAATTGCATCAGGCTTTTCATTTTTAAAAACAAAATCAATGAACTCTTTATCTTCTAAATTTCCCTTGTAAAAAAAATGATTTGAATAATTTTTTGAAACAACTCTCTTTCCTTCTTTTATTTCGCTTTTAGTTATTCCAAGTTCACTTAACCTTGAAAATTTTAGTTCTATGTCATAATAATCATTAATTTGATCTACTCCAATTACACTATCACCTCTACCCAATAATTTTTTGGCTAAATGAAATCCAATAAAACCTGCTGTCCCAGTTATTAAAATTTTCATTTTTTGTTAAATTTTTCGAAGGTCTTGTGCTCTGTCTGAAATAATTCTTTTTTAGTTAGATATTTGAAATAATCGATTGTCTTTTTAAGACCTTGAGTTCTTCCAACTTTTGGTTCCCAATTCAATACTTTCTTGGCCAAAGTAATATCCGGCTTTCTTTTTAAAGGATCATTTTCAGGTAATGGTTTATATATTATTTCAGAAGAGGAATTTGTAAGTTCCTTAATCTCATTTGTAAATTCTAAAATTGAAATTTCATTAGGATTTCCAATATTAACAGGTAAATGATAATCTGAAAATAGTAGTTTAAAAATGCCATCTATTTGATCATCAACATAACAGAAAGACCTTGTTTGACTTCCGTCTCCAAAAACAGTAATTGATTCTCCTCTTAAACATTGACCGATAAATGCTGGAATAACTCTTCCATCATTTAAACGCATTCTTGGTCCGTAAGTGTTAAATATTCTAACGACACGAGTCTCTAGTCCATGTACTCTATTATAAGCCATTGTAAGAGATTCTAAAAACCTTTTAGCTTCGTCATAAACCCCTCTTGTTCCAATAGTATTAACGTTTCCATTATAAGATTCTTTTTGAGGGTGTTCTAGAGGATCTCCATAAATTTCAGAAGTAGAAGCTAATAGAATTCTAGCTTTTTTTGCTTTTGCTAAACCAAGAAGGTTGTGTGTCCCTAAAGAGCCTACTTTTAATGTTTGTATCGGAATTTTCAGATAGTCAATTGGTGAAGCAGGTGAAGCAAAATTCAATATATAATCTATTGGCTGATCAATTTTAATGTAGTCAGTAATATCATGTTCTATTAAATTAAAATTGGGGTTTTTAGATAAATGAGAAATATTTTTAAGATTTCCAGTTATAAAATTATCAACTCCAATTACTTTGAACCCTTCCAATAAGAATTTATCACATAAATGTGATCCTAAAAATCCAGCTGCACCGGATATTAATACTGTTTTCATTTTCCTATTGAGTAAAAATTATATCCCAAATTCTCAAGAACCTCTTTGTCTAATATATTTCTACCATCAAAAATATTAGCAGGTTGTTTTACAAAATTTATATACTTATCCCAAGGTAGGCTTTTGAATTGGTCCCATTCAGTAACTATAGTAATGCCAAATGAATCTTTAATTGCGTCTAATGGATCTTTACAAACTAAAAAGTTTTCATAAATTGATTTTTTAGATAAATCATTGATTATTTGTTTTTTGGTAACTTTAGGGTCATAAATAAAAACTTTAGCCCCTTTGCTAATTAATTTATGCGCAACATCAATAGCAGCAGAATCTCTTGAATCATTTGTGTCTTTTTTGAATGCCCATCCTAAAATAGTTATCTTTTTATTTTCAATTGTTCCTAATGATTTATCAATAATTCTTGTAACAAATCTTGTTTTTTGATAATTATTAATTTTTACCACCTGATGCCAATATTCTGCTACCTCATTTAAGCTATAATATTTGCAGAGATATACAAGATTTAAAATGTCCTTTTTAAAGCAACTACCCCCAAAACCAACTGAGGTTTTCAAAAATTTTGATCCTATCCGATTATCCATTCCGATTGCTTTTGAAAGCTCATCAATATTAGCCCCTGTCTTTTCACAAAGAGCAGAAAGACTATTAATTGATGAAATACGTTGAGCAAGCATAGCGTTAGAAGCGAGTTTAGCTAATTCTGAAGACCATAGATTGGTCGTCAAAATTTTTTCTTTTACAACCCAATTTTCATATATCTTAACTAAAGTTTGGGTCGCTTTTTGCCCTGATTCAGATTCATGCCCCCCTATAAGTACCCTGTCAGGATTAATCATGTCTTCAACCGCTGTCCCTTCTGCAAGAAACTCAGGATTTGATAGAATATCAAAGTGAATATCTTCTTTATTTTCATCTAGAATTTCTTTAATTTTTTCTGCTGTACGGATAGGAACAGTTGACTTTTCAATTACAATTTTATTCGATTTAGAAAATCTAGCGATATCCTTTGCACATAACTCAATATATTTTAAATCAGCTTCCATTCCAGCTCCTTCTCCTTCAGTTTTAGTAGGAGTATTAACAGCCATAAAAATCATTTCTGATTTTTGAATTGAACCTTTTATGTCTTCGGAAAAAAATAGATTTCGCCCTCGTGTTTCCTTAATAATATCAGATAATCCAGGCTCATAAACAGGTAATTCATATAAGGGGCCATTCCAAGCTTTTATCTTCTCTGGATTCCCGTCAACAACGGTAACATTTATATGAGGACACTTAAGAGCAATAATTGCCATCGTAGGGCCTCCTACATACCCCGCTCCAATACAACAAATATTTTTTATTTGCATTTTATTTTTTTAATAGCCAAGATGAAGACTGAATTTTATCTCCAAGTCCTTCTAAAAGGCCAATTCCTTTTTCCCTGCAAACAGAAACTTCTGGTATTGAATCGTTATTCTGATCTCCTCCATTTGCAAAGTAAAGCTCATATTCAGATGAATATTTATCTGCTAAATCGGAAAGGGTTGCACACTGTGTTTTATCCTTATCAATAGAGATAAGAGCTTTGTCAACTATCCCTATGGCACTTACGATCATAAGGCGCTCATTTTCATCCATAAACTCCTTACTTCCCTTTAGCTCTCTTTGAAGATCGCTATTTACAATCACCCAAAGTTGATTTACAGAAGCTTTTGCTTTTTCAAAAAGCTCAAGGTGTCCTTTATGTAAAGGGTTAAAATATCCTGAGACAATAATCGCTTTTGGTTTACTCATCTACGTCCTATTATAATCGTCTTCTATTCTGACAATGTCATCCTCTCCAAAATAGCTGCCCGTTTGGACCTCAATAAAAACAACTTTTTCTGAAGCCTTATTTTCAATACGGTATTTTACCCCTTGGGGGATAAGCACGGTCTGCCTTTTTGTATACTCTTTATCTATACCATCTAAAGTAATTACCCCAGTGCCCTCTAATATGGTCCAAGCCTCGGAGCGTTTATGATGGTCCTGGTAAGAGAGTCTTCCACCAGAATCCATCTCTATGCGCGTAAGCTTATAAGTGGGCTCATCATGCAGTACAAAAAATCGTCCCCAATTACGCTCTTCACTTTCTATGGATATCATTTGTCATTTGAATTAAATAGTACAATATGTTCGCGGTCAGCTAAAAACTTAGAGGCTAAATAAAAACTTACCTTTCTCCCGATTAGGTCCTCAATTTTATCTTCCAATTGAGCGATATAATCCATGTTAAGGGCCTGTCCAATTAAAAATACTTCAATAAGCCCGGAATCATTGCCTTTGGCGTAATCACCTACTAAGATAATCTGATCTACATCTCCTATTCTTTCTAAAACGGTTTCTACAACATCCTCTAAACCCAGATGCTTAAATACTACTTTTTGCATCACTTCAAAAAGTGGGTGTTTGATATTGGCTTTGTACTCAACTTTATTGTCCACCTTAACTTTTTCCAGATAACCCGCACCTTGCAAGTGATTCAGCTCTTTACGGATGGCATTGGTGGATTCGCCCATTTCCGTAGCAAGCCCGTTTAAATATCCCCGATTGGCCTGAGAGATAAAAAATTTTATCAGTAATCGAAGGCGCGTTTTAGAAGTGATTAGCTCACCTAGCATAATTTAGAATCTTTTGGTTTTTAAGACGGCTCCGCCGCATCTGCCCCAATTGGGCAAAGTTATATTTTTCATTAAAATCAAAAAAGTTAAGCCTTAAGCTGCCTGTTTTTTAAGGGTAATACACATTCCTAAAGAGACTAGCTCTAATTTAACTTTTGTGTTGTCTATTTGAACTACCCTTCCCGAAACCCCTGAAAAAGGCCCCTGGGTGATGGTATGGGAATCCCCTACAGAAAGAGTAGTTACTTTAATATCGTTACATACCCCGCTTAAATGATCCTGCATTAGAGTAATATCTTTAGCTGGAACAATTGCTGGTTTTCCAAGGAAAAAGAGATAGCGTACAATTCCAGAGCAAGAAAAAACTTTTTGGCGCTCTTTTTCTTCTAACTCAACCATCACATAAGAAGAAAGTAGGGATTTAGTTACTTTTTTCTTTCTGTCGGAATATTGTTTTACTAGGGTGATTGTTGGGCAGTAGCTTGTAATCCCCATAGCAGAGAGCTGCTCAGCAACTTTTAATTCCTGCTGGGGCTTAGTATAAACAACAAACCACTTTTTTTCCATAGCTATTGTGTAATTAAAAAATTGAAGGTTTATCAATTAATTAAGAGGATTAAATTTTTATCAAACGTATTTACATTTATTAATGAGTACCAAAAGTACTTGATAGTGACTAAAAATCAAAACTATTTATCAAGTTTTTTTAGTATCTAATTTCAATAAAAAAAATAAAGCGTTTCATTACATAAACAACTAACTAACAATCAAACACTTAAAGGATTTTAATGTTGCAGTACAAAAGAGAAAATCGATTATTTACAATACTGATCGAAGCTAGCTTCTGCCTGAGAAAATCCTGAATCCCTAGCAGTAGTAAGAAATGGACAGGCCCCTATTGGGTCACCCATTTTAATAAAAATGAGTGCTTTTATATATTCACATTTCCCATTTAATGGATTAAGCTCATTAATAACTACATTTATTTGTTCCTCCGCTTTGTATAAATTTCCAAGTAAATAATTAGCTGTTGCAGCGTTTTCAAAATACGTATAATCTAGTGGATTATTCTCTATGGCTTTTTCAAACTGTTCCGCTGCATTTTTATAATCTGCACTTTTAAAGAATTCAAGACCCTTAGCGGAAAAAGATGCTGCGATGTTAAATCCAGCTTGACCAACGGCTATTTGGTTATAAAGTCCTACAAAATCTTGATTACCAGGGAAAAGTTCTGTAGCTAGCTTTGCTTTTTCTGTCAATCCTTTATCTTTTGGGGGATATAGTCCACTTGAAACAATTAAATAATTTTTCCAATTATTAGGTTTGTTTCTAATAGTTAAAAGCTCAAAGGCTTCTTCTAAAGCCCTCCTGTCACGAGAAACGTTAATTAAATTGATATAATGTGTGGCGTGCAAGTCATTATTTGGGAGGCCAAAAAAAGCTTTTTTAGCATATACCTTAGCGCTATCAATCTGTCCTTTTTCTTGAAAGATTTGACTTTTAAGAATTTCTGAATAATAAAGATAAGGATTGGCTTTTGTGCCATTGTCTAGAAGAGCAAGTGCTTTATCGTACTGTTTTGCATTTACATAATAACGTGCTTTAACTGAATTTATAGGAATGGTAGTTACTGTTAAATTAGGAATATCGGGAACCAAATTGTCTATACTAGTCAAAGGAACATTAAACTGATTAGAATTAAAATCCTGTAATAAAAACATCTGTCCTTTCAAGGATTCGTAAACTTTATTGGAAATATAAATCGAGGGGAGTAAAGTTAGAACAGCGATTCCTAAAAAAACATAGTTTAAAACAGGCTTACTTTCTATTTTTTTAGTGAATCGCTGTTCTTTTATATAATAATTATTAATCATCGCAATGATTAAAGCCCAAACTACTAATACTTGTGGTCGAGCAATTGGAAAATTAAGATTAGCATCAATACTATAAACCCCCAAAGCAGTTAAGAGAAGAAATAAAAAAACTTTTTCTTCTACAGAAATCTTTGAATACCGA
>MDTB01243359.1_pt1 | contig 11977 bp, 5 predicted proteins | sample 811161 | NCBI WGS metagenome assembly MDTB01 (sample SAMN05326650, study PRJNA326480) | marine metagenome | isolation source: seawater | place: Mediterranean Sea | collected 2009 | reverse complement strand
CCATCGCTGGAAGAAGCAGCTGTTTTTCTTATCCAACCATCATACAAAGTATTAAAGTTAGTTGTTGTCATTTGTTGTAAATTATTACTACCATCAATAACAAATGGTAAAGTAAAACTAGGTGCTGAACCAGCGTTTCTTTTGTGTAAATAATAACTTGTAATAGTTGTCGGTTGATCTAATGTTTCAGGAATACCACCTGATGTGTATGCAGATGTATTTGCTCTAGTATCTAAAAATACTGCTGTGCTTGAAACTAATGTAGAATCTGTTACACTATTATTTGTATTAATGTGATAAGTACCACCTTGTTGTGAACCAATAGAACCTGACTGTAATAAGGTTATTGCAGGATGTAAAAATGTATCTTTGACATCTGTTAATGACATGGCTTTAATTTGAGCAGAAGCACCCGAACCTTCTATATATACAGGAAAAGTTTTGCCCGTATCAGATGTTGGAGTGACACTTGCAGCTGTTGAATGTATTTTAGAATAGTTTACTGAAACAACTGAAGGTTCGGCTGTTGTTCCTTCACTTGGAAAAGATGTTGAACTGTTTGACACAGCACCTGCCTGCATCCTTGTATCTACAATTGTACCTAAATTACCACCTGAAGATTGTACGGCTAAAGTAACACTTGGGTTACTTGCATATCTGTGAATTATATAATCTACAATTTCAGCAACCATTGATGTTGACATCTCTTTCAAATTGTTACTTACATAATATAAAGGTTTTCTCACTGCCATAATGTCTCCTATGCCCCAGCACCAAATAGTGTTTTTACAACTGTGCCTGAAGAATTTATAATTTGTAAATTAACAACTTGTTTTAATTGATCTTGTCCAATAGCGTCATCAGCCATATTTGATTCTGCAACTGTATCAGCTGCCATCATTGTTCCACTTACAAGACCTGTACTACCTGTTAGTATTACTGTACCAGAAGCATTTGGTAAAGTTACTGTTCTATCAGCTGTTGGATCTGTAGCTGTTATAATTGTTTCAAAATTGTCTTCGGTGCTACCTTCTAAAACAAAACCTGTTGAACTTCTTGTATATATAAATCCACCTGTTACAATATTACTACTTCCAAATCTTACAGAACCTTCAGAACTTTCAATATGTGTTCCATCAGTACCACCAAGAGTTAATGTATTAGTGTTTGTTATTGCTAATTTGTCATTAACTGTAATGGTATCAGCATTACTTGAATTTAAAGCGTTACCACTAATTTGTAAAGTACCAAAAGTATGTGATGTACCACTTACAGATAAATTACTTGCTAAAGCAAGTGTAACTGTATCAGTTGCTGATACAGTAGCTGTAACCTGATTTGCCGTACTAGTAAATGTTAATGTTTGAGCATTACCAATTGTTTGTGAATTAGAACCATCAGTTACAGTAAATGCTAAACTTCCTGCAATTGAACTATATAATTCATTTACAGCACCAATTACAGATGTTGCCGATATACCAGCATTTAAAGTTGCTATATCACCAAAATCACTAGAAGACAATAGATTAAACTGTTGTCTAAATGTTTCTAATGTATCTGTTGTTGCTATTGTTCTTGCAGCCATTTTATTTATTTAACACTTTCTTTAGTAAACTTTTTATTTCAAATAATTCTGTTTTTAAAGTATTTATTTCTTTTACAGTTTTTCTCATAACATCATTTTCTTTTTCTCTTTGTTTGCATTTTTTCATATACAACTCATACTCATTTTTATTAGTGTTTATTATTGCATTTGATCTAGTATCTCTAACTAAACTAACATTTCCATCTACAAATAATCTATCACTCATATTATACCGCCAAAGCAATTCCTCTCATATCTCTTAATACTGGTGGATAAGATGAATTTGTTCCTTTTAAAACTATTTTAATTTGAAAAGTTGTAAAATCATTTATACCAGTTGCTGAATACTTATACTCGTTAAAAGTCTCGTAATTATCAGCAGGTGCAATTGCAACATCTGGACTTCCATCTGTATTAAAAGGTGTAAATGATAAGTCTTCTATTTTTCTATCATCATCGGTTCCTAATGCTCTAAAGTATATCTCAACTTCAGACGAAGCTCTTATGTTTGCAGTTGTTCTAATTTCTAATGCTGTTGAAGCATTTTCAAGTACAATTGGTTTAGTTAAATAAACAGCAGCTGAAGATGTATTTGATTTTGCAATATCATTTACAAAGTCAGCGTCACCAGATGTTGGACTATTTAATCTATTTTGTATTACAAAAGCACTTAATCTTTGAGTATCTATTACTGGACTTAATTTTGTGTTTGTTGTTGATAATTGTATTATTGCATGTAAAGATTTGACAGGTACAGTTGCTGTACTTCCCATTTCATTTGTTTCATTTATACCACTTGCAACCATTTGAGGTGCTGTGAAAGCAATATTATCATTACCAATAACGGCAATTCTATTTGCGTCACTTGTTAAACTAAATTCTGTTTCTGTACCATCAATTGATCTTCCAGTTGTTGGTCTTAAAAAATAATTTACTGAAGTACCAGGTACTGACATAGTTTGAATACCACTTAAATTAATTACATCAAATAATCTGTTTTGTGTAGCACTTACAGTTGCACCACCAATGTCACCTGTTGCATTTGCATTATTAGAACTTGGTGATGTAATATCATAACTATCTAAAGTGACGTTTGAAATACTAGTATATGTTCCATTAATATCACTATGAGCAATATTATTATATGTTCCACTAGCAACTCCTGATATGGTAACATTATTAGCAGTGCCATGCATACCATGATTAGGATGAAATACTCTAATTACTTTAGAACCATTTGTTGTTCTTAAAGGATTATTTTTTAGTGTTCGTGTTGGTAAAGTGTCATTCATAAATGAAACAGTACCAGTAACGTTACTAAATTCTGATCTTCTTAATAAGAATTTCATATCTTCATTTTGCTCTGCTGTCCATGTTGCACCATTTTGAGATTTAAATAACACACCATTGTAAGGTTGTTGTGATATTGTACGACTTGAGTCTAATGCTTTTTCTCCTAGTCTTGCAACATACATGTTATAATCCTGTGTGTTAGCCATTACAACCACACAATACTCTACATTATCTTGTACATAAACAGGACTTGGGAATGTAAATTTAGTTGCAGTAGTTCCATCAGCACTTGTACTTACTGAACTAGGATTTAAAGTAACCTCAGAAAAAGGTAATATTTTTTGACCTGGATATCCATTTACTGTATCTCTAATCTGTACAGTTACAGGAATATTTGAATCTTTTGTACTAAAGAATAAATCTATTGAAGATAAGAAAACTCCACCTTCATCATCAACCATAAATGTTTGAGCCAATGGGTCAACCCATCCTACTGTTCTTTCTGCTGTTCTTGTAGATGTTCTTGTTATAGTTTGATTTTCTACAACTGATCTCATTTCTATTCTAGCTTGCCTACTTGATACAATTGTTTCTCTTACAGTATTAATTGTGCCTTTTGCAACGTATTCAGCATTTGCAGCCGTATCTACGTCTGAAGCTGTTTGACTATTTGAGGCTGAACTTGTTAATCTAAATAATCTGTCACCTGTTCTCCATCTAGGATTTGTTGATACTTTAGGATCAGGTATTGCAAATGTTCCTGATACAGCACCACTAGCGTCTGTAATTAAATTACCTCCTAATGAACCACCAGAAGGTGTAACATATGAAGTTATACTTACATTATCAAAATAAGGATAAACTCTACTATTAGGTTTCATCCTTGTAGCACTAAATGTTATTGTTTTACTTCTTATAAAAGGTACAAAAGCAATACTTACTACTTTGTCACCCATATTTTGTCTTACTGTTTCTGGTATAGCAACTGCTCTAATTCCTGATCTTGTTTGACTTACTTGTTGAGCAGTTGTGACTCTTTCTCTTACAAAAACTCTTCTACCTGCTCTTCCTGTACCTAATCTTTGTCTACCTGTTTCATTAGGTCTACCTGTCCAAGTATCTTGCCATGAATTCCAAACTGTTGACATAGGAAATTCAGACAATTGACCAGAGTTTGGTAAATTTTTAACTAAATTATCCCAACTACCATTTTGATTATTAATAACTAATTCTGGTAGTCTTTCTGTTTCTTTCCATTCATCACCTGGCGGTGTTAAATCAACTGTTCCTATCCATGTAAACACTCCAAAAGGATTAACATTTATTGCCTTACTAGCATAAGGTTGATTTATTAATGTTGATTCTGTATAAGGTAAAGTAATTAAGTCACCTGTTTTAGTATAGTTAGCATCCGTTCTATCAATTGAAGTTATATCTGTTGCGTCTTCATCTTTTTCAACTAATTGTATAGCGTCTTCATTAAAAGTAGGTCTTAATTCACCCTTTGCATAATCTATTGAAATTTTGTAATCATTATTAGATACGTCACCAATATTGTGACCAGTAAAGTTGTCAACTATAAATCCATTTTTAAATCTATCTAATCCGTTTGCGTCTTGTATTTGTAAATTTTGTGCTGATGTTTCTAATAAAGATAATTGAGTATAGTATTCAGCAGTTTCAATTCTTTTTTCTATTGCACCTATATCTCTCATTGTATATCTCTTATTATCAACATGTTCTATACCCACATCAGCCACATCTAAAGTGTATGATGGAATAAATAATGTGAATAAATGCATTCCATTATCTAACGTACCAGGTATTCTTGGTTCTAATGAACTTGATCCTTCTAATACCTTAAAGTTACCGTCTTTATCTACGAATATTTTATCTACTCTTCCTAAGTAATATTCAAAGTCTGTGCTTACATCATCATTAAATTTTATTACATCAACAACAGAAGCGCCAGAACCTACAGCAGAAGCTGCACTTTGATATTTTCTATCTACGTTACCAGAATTAATTGTTGTAGCATCCATTACTCTTGGTCTAAAGTCTAAAGAGTCTCTTAAATCATATGACTCATTGGTTGTTGATGATACATAAGTTGGTATACTATCATATGAAACACCACTATAAGAATCTACATCAAAATAATCTCCTGCACCATGAGCATAATATTTAAAATTAATTCTTAATGAACCTGTAGGTGCTAATTGACCATCTTTTAATTTTATTCTACCTATATCATAAAAATTATCTCTTTGTCCATTATCTAAATCATATCTGTCTGTAATATCTACTTCACCTGAAGCACTATAAGACCCAAAAGAAGTTGCCATTTTAATTGAAGTTATACTTTCAATATCTGCTTTAGCTAAAGTTATTCCACCAACTTTATTTACATTTGCTGCTGTTGTTACGTCTAATGCGCTTGCAGTTGTTAAAGTTTTTGATTTAGAACCAGCTGCACTTTTAGATATAGTTGCTAAAATTTTTACAGTATGACCAGCAAAATTTGCACCAAAATCAAATTTAGCTTGTGTAGTTGATGGTTTAGTAAATATGTTAGCGCCTTCATGGTTTGTACCTGCAATATTTAAAACATCACCTACAGCACCTGTACTACCAGAACCTGTTGTCATAATTGAAACATTATAATCTACATTACCTGGACTACCAGCAGTTCCTACAAACGTTTCTCCAGAACCTGAAGAAATAGTAATATCACCATCGGATGAAAGTGTTCCTGAAAATGCTCTTCTTAATTTATAACTTGTATCAGTTAAACCTGAATTAGATGTTGTTTTTAAAGTTTTAATTGTTTCATAAGGTAATTTAAATATTGAAACATTTTTTTCAGGTGATTGTAATTTTGCTCTATTTCTTGTTACATTTGTTTTTGTAGATACGTCTGATCCACCAACAACAGCAGATAAAGTAATTGAAGTATCACTAATTATAGCTTCTACTATTCTAGTTACATTTGAACCTGCATTGTTTGTAAAAGTAATTGAGTCACCTATTTTTAATTCTGAATTAAATCTTGTATTAAATCCTGTTATAGCAGCACTACTATTTGCTACTGATATTGTTCCAGATAATACTGTACCTGTAGCAACTGTATCAGCAGTATAAGTAGGAGAACCTGCCATACCAATTTGTTTAACTTGTGGGAAATCAAAACTAGTTGCACCTTTAAATCCTACTACATCTGTTTGTATGACAGCTGTATTAGAAGAAGTGCCACCTGTTATTGTTTCTCCAGGTGTAAACGTGCCTTCAACATTTGATACCACAACAACACCATGTGCGGCTGTACCACCACTTGAATATGTTGAAAAACCTGAACCATCAACTGAAGTTGTTCCGTCAGTTGTATATAATTGAAAATTTGAAGCACTTGGATTTCTTACAGTAAACACACTATTAATTTCTGTCATACCACTAACACTTGCAATAGTAACTTGTTGACCTTCTTTAAAGTTATTACTTGCAGTTACAACAACAGGATTTGCTTTTGTAGCACCTGTTACAGTTGCTGTGTCTGTTGCAGAAATAGATTGTACAATTGCAGTTGCACCTGAAGTACCACCTGTAACAGTTTCTCCAGTTGTAAATGATTGAGCTGTTCTAATATTTAAATGTGTAAACATAACAATATCAAAAAGATATTGTTTAAAGATAGATGATGTTCCGTAAATATCGTTTGTTTCAGAACCAGATACATATTCAAATCCTTTAGTTTTAGCTCTACCAATTTGTCTTACTTTTGAACCAGTAGTTCCTAAAATTGTTCCTCTGGATGCTGTTGCTGTATCTAATAAATTTATAGATTTAAAAGCTTCTGATACGTTTGAAACGAAACCAATATCTGGAGTATTATAAGTGTTTGTAACGTTTACAAAATTTCCTATATCAAATCTAGTAGGAAAAGCATTTTGAGTATCAAAATCTCTTGCCTTATTTACATTGACAAATGTTGTAGATATTTTTTCTATTTCATATCCTTTTACATAAGCTTTTCCAGGCGAAAGTCCTACAGCTAATTTTGTAGCGTCACCTCCACTTGCTACTAAATATATACCTCTATTGTTAGCACCATCATCTAAATGTTCTCTAACATCTATATCAAAATTTCTTACAACATAATCACCACTTTCGTCAAATGTTCTTCTTGCTAATGTATCTTCTAGTACAGCATATTCAGTAGTACGAACTTTATTTTGTAGATTACCATTTGATAATCTTAATAATTCATAAAAATTTGAATCGTCTGTAGCAGTTAATGATTTTTTTGTAAGTGTTAATAATATTTTAAATCTATGAGCGCCAGGTGCGTTTGTATTTGAAACTCCTTGAGCGTTATCATTTAAACTTGTATCGTCACCAGGTGTGACAAATGATTCTGTTACAGTTAAACCAACTCTATATGATGGAGTGTTTGTGTACTTATCTAAAATTAATGTTTGATCTGCTACTTGAACATGATAACCATTAATATAGTAAGTACCAGATTTTACCTGTGCAGCTGAACCTATATGTACTGAAGCAACAACTATTGAAGGTGTTCCAGTTGCATTTGAATTTACAGTTTCGCCAGCAGTAAATGACATTGCTGTATTATTAGTACCAGTTTTTTCGTATTTAATGAATAAAGTATCTGGATCAGTACCATCTGAAGCTGATGAGTTAACAACTCTTGCAGTTACTCCAGAAGTAGCACCAGTTAAAGTTGAGCCAACGTAATCTGTTACCGATGAAGCAGTTTTAGATGTTAATTTAACTGCCGAATATTGTAAATCATATCCTATTTCACCAGGTATAATCATTGCACCTTTATCAAAAAGATGATCTGATACTTTTTCTACTTGATTTTGTAATTGAGTTTGAGACTGTGTTAGTTCCCTTGCTTGAACTGCAAACGCAGGTCTAAACAAAACTCTATGAAAGTTTTTAGAGTCTGAAAAATCGTCATAATAGGGACTGACATTAAAATCAGTTGGTGAAGCCATTTGTTTCCTCTACATTAAAACTCAATTATTAGTTTTATATTTTCTGTTTGGTCAACTGCTCTAGTAATTTTAGTCCTGTTATCTACATAGATAACATCACCTGTATCATGTTTAACTTCAGGAGCAGCATAACCAGATGTAAAAGAAACATTATTTACAGTTTGAGTTGAAGCATGAGGTGTTCCTGTTGCACTTGAACTTTGTCCTGTAATTACGTTTGCACCTGAAAATGCTGTGACATTACCATTACTGTCAGCACCAGCGTCATTATGTCTTGTTTGAACATAATAAAGAATTTTGTTTGTTGCATCCCACTCTACAACTTTACCAACAGCACCTGTAGTTGCTTGATTAATTTCTTCATCTGGTGTAAATGTACCAGGTGTTGGAGAAGTGTTAATCTTAACAGCGTAAGTGCCTCTTAATGTACTTGCTGAAGCAGCTGATCCAGCTGCGTTTTGTGGGTCTCTAATTAATACTACTTTTCTAAAATCGTTTGCGGCAGTAAAATCGCCAGAGTTTGATGATTCAGTTCCTTCTAATGAAGTATTTAACATTACAAAAAAACCACCTAATTCAGTTATTGCGTTTTTACCATGACCACCTTTTGGTGGAATAATAACATCTAATTCTGCTCCACTACCAGCACCACCTGCATTTGTAGCTGCAAGAATATCAGCATTTCTAATGTAACCAGATGTATAACCTGTACCTGCAGTTGTAACCGTAACGGCTGTAACAGCACCAGAAGTTATTGTAACCGAAGCAACACCAGAACTACCATCACCTCTAATAGGTACAGCAGTTATTGTTCCTGAAGTTCCACCACCTGATACTGTATAACTTGATCCTGCAGTTTTAATTCTAATTATATCTAATGCACCATCAACAGCAGCTGCTGAAACAGTAGAGTCAGTAGAAACTCCCATAAAATCAGTTGATAAGAAATTTGCTTGTTCAGACGCTGATAAAGTGTACATATATTTCCACTTATATCCGTCAGCAGTAGTTATTACCGATGTTGAAGTTCCTGTAGGTTCATTTGTTGAAGCAGTATTACCATCATTGTCTAAACATTTATAGACACGATTTGCTGATGTTCTTACATAAAAATTTGAATCAAACAAAGTAGTAGCGCCACTATTTGCTGTAACTTTAGAAGATGTACTTCCAGTTACATATTCTTCATAATCATGTCTGTATATATCGTAAGTAGTTCCTGTTGTCCAATTTCTTCTAGGTATTACACTAGATACACCAGAACTTGCGATTTTTTTGACGGCTAATAGATCGTCAAAATTTTTAGTTTCGTTTAATACACTATCACCTGGTGTTACAGGTGCAGTTTCAGTTCCTTCGTAATCTGTTCTTCCATCTGGTCTAGTTAATGTACCAAATGCCTGAGCTCTACCAATACCAAGATAATACACAGTAGGAGTAGCTTCTGAAAAAGACTCTTTAAACTGGTCAGCATTGTTTATTCTAAATTTATTTGTTATTATTGCGGGCATTTATTGTTCCTTACTTATATTTATAATCATTTTACGACCCAGCTCCATGAATTGTTTTTACGACTGTGCCATCGGATTGAATAATTTGTAGTGAAACACTACTTGTTAAATTAGATGATGATACTTTACTATATGATAAAGCTCCTGATCCATCTGTTGTTAAAACTTGATTAGCAGTTCCGTCTGCTGTAGGAAAAGTATATGCAGAATTAAAAGTTATGGCACCACTACTAGTACCACTTATCCAAGTTGTAGTTGTTGATCCATCATAACCAGAAATTAATAATTGTCTATCTCCTGTAGCACTACCAGCAGCCACATTTCCAATAATTACATTACCATCACCTGAAGTAATATTATTACCTGCTTGATATCCAATTGCAATATTATTATTTCCAGTTACTATTTTTAATGATTGATAACCTAAAGATGAGTTTCTCATTGAGGAAGTACCTTGGCTTTGTGCTTCATTTCCAATAGCAGTGTTTGTACCACCTTGTGTTATTGAAGATAAACTACGATAACCTAATCCTGTATTATCATCTCCAACTGTAATAGCGTCTAAAGATTCAATTCCAACACCAACATTTCTATTAGCATTATTTAAAGTTCCTGTTGTTGCATGACCAACTATTAAAGAATTACCAAAATTTGTTCCTTGATTTTTACCTAAAATAACGTCTTTACCACCGTCTGCTGTAACTGTGCTATTAAATGCAGCCGCACCAGCTTCTGACATGTCTAAGGTTAATGCTATAATTTCAGAACCACCATCATTACCTTTAAGTTGTAAATCTTTATCTTGTGTAACAGTTTTTATAACTAAATTTTGTGAATTATTAAATAGTAAACCAATCGTAGAACCATCATCATCAAATTTTAAACCACCTGAACCTCCATCTAAAGTAATGTCACCAGCAGCGTCAAATTTTATATGTCTGCTTGAAGCAATAGTTAAATCAGTTCCATCACCTACAATGTTTTCGCCAGCGTCACCAAAAATTACTTTCTTGTTGTTTGCTAAAGTTACATCACCTACAGTTGTTAAATTACCTGAACTGTCTCCTGAGATCCAAGTTGTGGCTGTTGAACCATCATTACCAACAATTTTTAATTGTCTTGAACCAGTTGCAGTATCAACATCAACATCAGCACCAATAACAACATTACCAGAACCACTTGAGATATTATTTCCAGCACCTTTACCAACTGCAATATTAAATGCTCCAGTTGCAGAATTTAAAGCATAAGCACCAACAGCTGTGTTTTTATTAGAAGTACCATTTGTAGTTAAAGCATTAAAACCAATAGCAGTATTTTGATCTCCAGAAGTTATAGAATCACCAGATTTACTTCCTAAAACAGTATTTCTAATTCCAGTATTTATTAAAACACCAGCATTTGAACCAAGAGCAGTATTATCATCTCCAGAAGTTAAAGCTGTCATAGCACCTATACCAACACCAGTATTATCTTGTGCTGAAGATAAAGTTCCAGTTGTTGCATGACCAACTAATAAACTGTCTGTAAAATTTGTTCCTTCAATTTTATGAGGTACAGCTGGGCTACTTAAATTAGTACCGTCTCCAAACGTTGTGTAAATTTCGTTAAAGTTATCGTTTATTAGATCACCACCATCACGTATGGATGTACCTGTTCCATCATTTGCACTTGATCCAATGTTTATTGTTTGTTTAGCCATTTATATCCTCTCTTATATTTATAAGGCATTTGATGTATCAAATGTTATCTGTGTTGAACTAAATTTACCAGTTGTATTATCAAATGTTCCTGAAGGTTTGCTTATCGTTGCAGGAAAAGCAAAGTTTGTTTTGATTTTTCTACCCTCATTACTTGAAGTTAATAAAAATATAGAGTTTGTATTATCTAAACTTGTATTTGTACCTTTAATTTTTAATTCATTTATTCTTTCTATTGTAACCTTACTATTTGCGGTAAAGTTATTTGTTCCACCATATGATGTATTAAATCTTTTATTTAATGTGCCATACGTTAAACCTGCATATGCAAAACCTTGTTTAACAAATGTTGTTCCTATTGTTCTTCTTAATCTACTTACATAATTAATACCAAACGTAGGAGATTTTAAAGTAATATCTCTAGTTGAAGAACTAAATTGACTTCCTGTTGAAGTATCAATATCAGCTGCAACGCCTAATTTAGCGTTTGCTCTTAAAGAAGTACCATCTGATTCTGTTCCTAATCTTCTACCAACTATAACTGAAAATATAGTTGATAACATAGTTTTTAATATTGCAGTTGTGCCTGTATTTACTCCAGTCACATTACTTATTTGAGCACTTACTCTATTTTCTATATTAATTTCACCTCTAAAATAAAAACCAGAGGCATGAAGAGTTTTTATATAACTATCTTTCCATTCATTAATTGAACGACCTACTTTTATAATATAAGAATAATCCTGATACAATAAACTATCTTGTACTTTCATTGTATCTTCAGAAGCCCAACCATCCTCATTTATAAATTCACCATCAGTAGTAACCACAGCTGCTGTTGATAATGTTGCAGTAGATTGCTCTATTTTT
>MDTB01199255.1_pt1 | contig 11977 bp, 14 predicted proteins | sample 811161 | NCBI WGS metagenome assembly MDTB01 (sample SAMN05326650, study PRJNA326480) | marine metagenome | isolation source: seawater | place: Mediterranean Sea | collected 2009 | reverse complement strand
TTCTTCTTTGTTGTTTTTTCGATACTCGGCTATTTGTTCAAGAATTTTCTCTTTATTGTTTTGGTAATACTCGGCAGCTCGGTTAGCAATTTTTTCTTTGTTGTTTTGGTAATACTCGGCTTTTTGTTCAAGAATTTTTTCTTTATTGTTTTTATGATACTCGGCTTTGCAAACCTTGCACTGGCTGCTGAAGCCTGAAGAATTAGAAGACTGTCTATAATAATATTCGGCGGTTAATGGCTTTTCAATTCCACATTTTGAACATTTCTTCATCTGTTCTCCTTTGGATAGTTCTCAACAAGGTTCTTTGCGAGGTCCGATGAGGAGTTTCGCTTGTAATCTCCACCAACACCCCAAAGCATGTCGATACCTAATTCTTCACACACATCTTGTTCGGGTGTGTTATTCTTTCCTCTGTCTCCGCCATTAGCAAAGTAGTCTGGGCGGATCTTCCGAAGGGCATCACATACTGTTCCATCTGAATCATCAACGGCTGCTACAATAACAACACCTTTGATTTCCTTAAGAATGTCTCTTCTTTCTTCAAAAGACATGAACACAAAACCTTTCTTTCGCATAAGCCATTCGTCAGAGTTCGCAACAACAATCACATCTCCGTGTTGTGCCGCATCTCTTATCATAGCGACATGTCCGGCATGGATTGGATCAAACCCTCCAGACACCATTACTGTTTTATTGCTCCATATTGATGGTGGTATTAATCTATTCATACTTTCTCCTTTTAAAATGGTGGAGGTGACAAGAATCGAACTTGCGACCCCTTGCGTGCAAGGCAAGTGCTCTCCCAACTGAGCTACACCCCCATTATTACTCTTATATTATAACATAGTGCGAGGAGTTTGTCAAATATTTTTTTACAAAAACAGTAATTCCTCCTCATGTGCATAAAAGTATTCATTCAAAACAAAATCATAGAGCAAAAATAACGGATTATCTTCAACCTCTTCATCTGGTCCAATGAGGAATTCTATATCTTCTTGCAAATATTGTCTTACAACAACACACAAGTTTGTCGGAACATCTTCATGTATCCATTTAACCAAGCTTCCTTTTTTCATAAAACTCTCCAATATTATATAGTATATCAAATTTATTGATCATTGTCAATAGGAAGTTCCAATTTTTTTAAATTAAATGGCATAAGAGTTGAGGTGTAGCCTGATTGGATCCATCTCACAACATATTCATAACAAAGAATATCAGATTCAGGAAAGTTATACAACATTGGATTGGTATCTTTTTTAATTTTAACGATAACCCCTAGCTGTCTTTGACCGTCAGCATAAATATTATCCTGTGATGGTTGATAAAATACCAAATCGCCAACCTTAAACTCTTCCACCTTCACTTTTATGTTCCTCCATACCTATAACTAGTCTTCCGTTTTTAGTTGCTATATCAACAAGTGCATCTATATCATACAAATGAAGTGATTCAAGTAAAAACTTCAGCTCAGTAGCCATATCTCCTGTTGAGAAGGGCTTATATACATCATGAATATTATCTGATCCTATTGCAACAATTAAATCATGCTCCAGCATCTCCTCAACTGGTGTTATGGAATTGTGTGTTGGGGTTAACCACTCTGTTCTTCTAGAGTCTATCCAAGCAGTTGGACATGTAATAAAAGAAAGTCCCGCATCACGAGACATTTTGTAAACTTCTTGTCTATAACTCTTTTCATGGGCTGCAATTGAAATTCCATGGACTGCTGTTACTTTTCCTTCCATGCCCCAATGCATTGTTCTTCTGGCCAGCAGTTCTGTTTCTTTTTCCAAGTCATTATTCAACTGATCAACATGAACATGAACTCTTTTTCCATGTTCTTTTCCTAAAAAAAGAATCTCATCTAAATGTGCCTGCTGTAGCCCTTCATCTGCTCTAGGTAGCCCACCAATTGCATCCAAATAGCCCATCTCTAGGGCTTTGCGAAGGAGTTTATTCTCTTCAGGTCTCACTACACCCTTAAGTGCTTGTGAGCAAATTTTGAGCTCAAAACCTATCGCTTTTGCTTCTTTTTTTACTATTTGTGCTGCCTCAAGTGCTTTAAAGTTGCAAACTGTATCAACATCAACAAATGTTAAGGCACCAACAACACCGTACTTTATCTGTTGAACGACAGCAGTCATCATGTTATCCATGTATACAGAGGACTCTGCATTCCTTTTGAAGTTATCTACAAACTTCCATTTGTCAAAAAGGTGGTAATTAACCACCTTTCTCATATTATCTTTAGTAACTGTATATGCTCTATCAAAATGAGCATGGGAATTAATAAAACCCCCTTTCTCATGTAATATTATTTTTATTAATTCATCATTGGGGTTAAACATTAATTTTTCTCCTTTCTTAAAATACTTTAACTGTATAATTGAACAAATGCTCCAAGAACTTTTTGACTACATTGTTTTTGCACCTTTTGTCTCCTTCGCAAGAGTAAAGTAGCCATGAGTAAGTAGATTTTTCATTATTAATTTTTGCCTTTGTTAACTGAATTTGTTTAAGTACAACCTCATTAATCTTGTCATCCACATCTATCGATATGTCATGCTTATCACACATATCAAGCAATTTTTCAAAATTCTTTTCGGATAAAGCCTCTGTGACTTTTTTAAAGTCGTTTTCATCACCTCCGATGTCAGGGTGTATTTTTTTAGCCAATTTTTTATAAATTTTTTTAAATTCCTTCTCATCGGTTTTATCTTCAAATATATTTGATCCGCTTTCTGGAACCAAACCGTACCCCAAAGGCAAAGCTTCCTTTACTTTTTTAGAGTTTTGTTGCTCTAGCTCGTGAATATTTATTTTCATTGTTTTACAATATTCTCTATAATATTCTTCAAAGTTAGCATGCCACTCAACAAGAACTTCTTGAACATATTCAAGTTCGCTTTGCCAGTATTGAAGTTCTTTTCTAAGCTTCTTAAATTTCTTTTTTTGGATTGACATGGTGTAACTAGTTCAGATCTTTTGCAACTCTATTATATTCTTTATATGAAAACATATCTCTTGGAGGTTTCACAATTTCTCTAGCATATTCGGAAGACATATATGTCAAATAGCCGTCCCAAGATGATATATCAAAAAATGTCTCTGCATGTAAAAGGTTTGATTCTTCGAGATCTAAGTCGGTAAAAACATCCTTTAATTCAAAAAATCTAGCAGACCATCGCTCTTCAAGTGGCAAGGCTTCTCTGCTGTATTTTCCATCCACAAGATTTTTCCCATTGTATTTGCCTGTGCCTTTTCTGACATTTCTTCTGTATTTAACGAACTCATCTTTGCCATAAGTAAAAGAAGTGTATATGTTGTCTTGCACCGTTTTACCATCGGATACCATGTAATAATTTTTTCTGGATCGAAACTGTTTTCGCATTTTCATAACTTCACGAGGATTAGCTAGGCCATACGGAAAAGAAACATAATATTTATCTGGTATGATCCACTTGGAGATCTTGGCAGACACTTTCAAAGCATTTAATGCACCGTAAATAACACTCCAAGACAAACAGTCCCTCTTATCTCTGTCTTTTGGGTGAATTGGTACCCAAAATATTGGTATTCTCTTTCTATAGTGTGGGTTTTTTGTTGTATTATAGAAATAATAGCTTGGATCTTCAATAAAGTCTCCAATTCTATATCTGATTAACGGAGCTGTATCGTCATTGCAGACAACCCATATTGTATCACAGCCTGCATATGCACACTCAACAATTGCTGAATCTATCAGAGTATAGTCCTGTGCTATTGGTAGCATCGGATCAGGAAAAGGAAGATTAAAGTCTAAACTTTGACCTGCAATCGGGACGATTCCTGTAAGATGGAAATTACTCTCTGATGTAATAGTTTTCTTGTCAAATTCCATATCTCCTTCTCTTCTGTTGCTAATTTAAAAATTTGATTTAATTTATACTTTGGTTTGTATTTTTTAATTATATCACGATGTGTATGCTCTATTTTTAAAGCATAGTGTAACTGTAAGCCTCTTTTATTATATCCGTTTGGTTTCCCCCTCATTCCAGCATCTTTCATCATTTGTAGAGTCTTAAGGCGAACATAGCTGGGGGATGACTCATAATCTAACAAATGTTCTTTTTTTAATCTAGAAAATGCAACCAAATCTTTTCTTCCTTTCCCACCTTGGCCCACACGAATTGAATCATAAAATATAATTCTGCTGACGAGGGTATCTGTGTCGCTCAGTTCTTCTAAGTCTGTTTTTGAACCAGATCTAATATCAAACCAATCGTAGACATCCACATCTCCGTCTAAATGTTTATCAAAATTAGTGATTCTATCAAAAGCAACTGTCATTCTAGTGTTATCTCTAAGGGAAAAAATAATTTTTTTGTTTTCTTGTCTAACATTTTTTATGCCATTTGGCATCATTATCAAGCCGCCCATAGATAAAACAAAGGCTAATCTATCCCACAATTGCACTTTTGTTATTGGAAGGGTGTTTTGGAAACCTAACAACTTAAATCCCTCCATGAACTCAATGGTTTCAAGCTCAAAGGGGATGTAAGGAGAAGATATAATTATTGGTGTCTCAGTTATAAAAGAATAAAACAAAGACTCTAAAGATCCACCAGTCATTAATTTAGGAAAATGTAAGTCCAATTTTACCTCATCAGTTTTCTTGCTTCACGAGCTTTTATATTGTTTTTTAATTTACGAAATAACATAAAAGCATCTTTAGCTGCTTCTTTGTCACCAGTTGCAGCCCTAGCTAGAAGAATATCTGCTCTTTCCAACTCTGATCCTTCCTCTGGTGGGAGTTCTGGCAAATCTGTATTTTTCAAAACATAATTGATCTCTTCAAGAGCATCCTCTAGTTTTTCCAACATAGGACTTTCAGAATCTGTTATTTTTACCAGCATCGACAAAGCTTGAGCCATGCCCTCTCTTGCCTTATATTTATCATGCTCTGATGTTCTCTTGTCAGGATACAAAAATGCATTTACATATTTACTAATTCTCGTCCCTATAAACTCCTTTTGTTTATCTGTTGCACTATCTGGAACTTCAACACCAGCAGATGATGCACCACCAGAATGTTTGTAATCTCTGTGTTTATACGGTGACTTTTCTGGATTGAAAATATCAAAGTCAAAGTCATCATTTTTTAACATATTTATCAATGTATTAACTTTAAATTCTAATTCATTTGTATCTTGAAACCTCACACTATTGTTTCTAATTCCACTTACTTTGTGCGACATTACTATTAATGGCTTGGTTGTTTTCTGAAAGTATTCAAGCCCTCTTGTTTCTTCAATGTTGAAGTATTTATTAAATTCCTGCTCTAAAACACTAATCACTCTAGCTATGTTGTTTTCCATGTAGGACTTAACTTCATCTGTGCTATTTCCATTGAGAGCATCAATAATTAAAACAGATGCCACCTCTTTGGGATTTGCATCTGGCTTTGCAGCTTCAATCGCTTTTAGTGTGGATTCTTTTACTAAAAAAGTTCTCCATTCATTTATTATCTTTCGCATTTTCATCTTTGTAGACCCTAGTTAAAAATTCTTGTGGAACATCATTAATTAGTTCGTTTCCCATCATTACATCGTATACCCAATATATGACTTCAGAATCTATGTCGGCATTATAATAATTACGAGCATTTGACATTATTATACCAATTCTAGCTGTATTTTTATACTGTTCCATCAGCACTCTCCCAAACTTGTTTAAGTGTACCAGATCTCCTTTCTTATATTTTGCTAAAACCAGCGATATGGTTGCTGTATTTTTTAGTCGGGTCTTTTTTTTTCTTAAATTAGAAGAGAGTTTGATTTTCGGTTTTTTACTTATCACAGCAGTTACTACGGTGGTCAGTGCAAAACAAAATACATCAATAAAAGCCAGAACAAACGAATTCATCTTTAATTATTCTTGCTTGTCAAACCAAATTTCTTTATAAAAACCGGTAGTTATAGGATATAAATCCTCAAGTATTCCTAGCATCGCTCTTGCCACTTGCTGTATCTCCCACTGTGCTCCTTCATGCAGTCGCAAACCTATAAACTTAAGACAGTTTAGTAGAGAGGCTGTTCCATAATATTCTGTATAAAGAGTTTGAGGGAGAATACCACGAGCTTGCTCACGGCAAACCCCCTTGTCAATTAGTTCATTGAACAACCTTAAAGAATTCAAGCAATGCTCTCTGTATGCTTCTGAAGCAGGTGGATGAAAAGCTGGAATGACCTCTGAATCTTCTTTATGCCACAAAAAAGGATCAAACAAGCTATCAATATTTGATGCTTGTCTGTTGGATTTATGTTGTGTCCTAAAAAGTTCAGGACAATAGAATCTCATGTCTTTTTGTGTATATCTTCGAGAGATTTCGTTATAGCTCCATGTTCTATGGCGATGGTGCTGGCTACGAATAAATAAAGGGACAGTAAATTTAAAACTAATATTACAATGCTCCATTGTAGAAGTGTGCCTGTGTGTAACAAGGTACCGTATAAGCTTCCTATCCCTTCTGTCCAACTCAGTTCTTGTTGTACCAAAAGACACACGAGCACTATTAACAACGGTAATGTCGCTGCCCATATGAGAAATGTACTGAACTTTGCCAATCCCATCATCATATAGGTGTACTGTTTTTTCATACTCATTCACTTATTTCCTCCTAACAAATTTAATTTTCTTTCCTTTGTTCTCAGAGGATTTTTTCATAGCTTCAATAACTGAATTTGGTGCATCAACTTCTACAACTTCTTGCTCTTCGATAGCTTCTTTGAATTGAAATGGAGTTCCGCCACCTCTAACACGAGACCAGAAAGCATCATCTTCTTTAACTGCTTCCATAGAAGACCATGGGCCACCCCAATTTTGGACTTTACCTTCAGCATCGAATGCTTGTATCACTCTAGATTTACCTGCTTTTGAATCAACAAGCTCTCCATATATAAAAGCCTCTTGGGAATATTCCTTAGACAGTCTTTTTCCAAGCTCGAATAACTCTTCTGATTGCTCTGGAACATCGGGGCGAACATCAGAGTAGATAATTACAGAATTTTCTTGAACTTTTCTCTTTTCACCAGTTTCTTCGTCTTTCTCTATCCATTGACCAATAAATTCAGTGAATGGAAAGCCTGCTGCTTTTACCTTTTGCTTAAATTGCTTATATTTGCTTAAGTTCTCAGCAGGAGATCTTTCTCCACGATCTGATGACATAACAACAAATTCTGATGCTGTTCTTGCATCAGGCTTCTTGTCAACATCTACTCTTCCTTTTACAGAAGAAAAAGTTGCTTCATCTAAAATCATAGAGTTCTCTTTCTTTTGTTTGTAGACCTCTTCGATCATACTTTTTAATTTTTCAATTGTTAATTTCATTCCTAAAATCTCCCATAAATGTAATTTTCTAATACTAAATAAATAGTTTCTCCATCTATATCGATCTTATTTAGCATTCTTTTTTCAAAAACAACTTTATCACCTATAGATAAAGGTATTTTACAGTCTTCAGACAAAGCTAGAACCTTCGCAATTTGGTGCGGAGATTCAGGCTTTTTGTAGTCTGTTGGAAGAACCACAACTGATTGTTTTGACTCTTCAGCTTTTTCTATTATTTCTATTAAAACATGTCTATTAAATGGTTTCATTTTGCCTCCTATATTTCGCATGTATCGTTTGAACAGTATTTAGATCCAACACCGCCTTCATTCGTTTCTATTTTTTGAATGGGCACAATGCCTTTGATCATTTCATCATATTCTTCTTTTGTTATTGGTTCGTATGGGGCTTGCTCGTACCCGGTTTCTTGATATCGTAAAAAAGAAACTGCCTTCAATCTAGCCTCATACATCTCTAGTGCATCTTTAATTTGCTCTGCTTCATCTGGATGAAATGTCACCGTAATAGAAACAGAATTGTCTGCCCAATAATACTGATATTGTGCTGCTATCTCAAGTTGCTCCCACATTGAAATATCTCTCTTACCTTTCTTAAACAAAGGTTCATGAACAGGAAATTCAACACACATTGTGTTCGGAGAATAAGAGTCTTTCTCAATCTTATATCCAGCAGCTTCCAATGCTGGAAGCAAATCAGAGGTTTGAGCAAAACGAATTCTACGAATGTAATATTCATCCTCTGGGTAGTGGATTCCAGGTGTAGAACCATTTAACAGCGAAACAGTACCTGATGGTTTGATAGAAGTCATCCTTACACTTCTAGGTACACAAAGCCAATCAGAGTATTCCTTATCAAGCTCTGCAACATGCTTATAAGCACTATTGCACCATTTGAGCACCTGTCTTCTTCCAAACTTGTTAAATGCTTGAATTACACCAGATTGAGAAAGACCGATCCGTCTATTCTTTAACATTATTGCATTGGTCTCAGGCCAATGAGTGTTAATGAGAGTTACGGTTTTTCCGTACATATATGCTATCTCAAGTGTTCTAAGATAGTCTTCAAAAGTATCGTGTTTAGCTGGGAAGGTCTCCACTAAGCAACAAAGCTCTGCATCTTCTAACTGTTGCTCTACACAAGGATTGAAACCCATAACTTTTGTATCGTCATATCGCTTTCCATCTTTCATTCTTCCGTATTTACGAGCATTGTCTAGCCAAATATAACCCGGCTCTCCATTCATCTGAGATTGTTCAGCATGCCATGAATAGTCCATGCCGACCTTTGCTTCAAAAGAGTTATTTGATCCCCAACGGTGATGATACAGTTTTTCTTGGTCGTTCTTCATTGTAAGGTATTCTTTATCATTGTGAGCTCCAATTGCAAGTGCAGCAGAGCGACGCACATTACCAGCAACAACACAGCGACCAATAAGGTTTTCAATATCAACAATATCAACAGATTCAATTTGTTCCCCTATTTTTGGCTCAAGAAGACCCTTTAGGTTCTCATGAAGCTCAATAAGTGGATCAGGGCCAGAAGATGTTCCACCAAAACCACGAATCGGCTCACCTTTACCACGGATAGCGGAATAATCAAATTTGGGCACTTTCTTGCCAAGAATAAAGCCATCCAACATAATATGGACACTATTTACCCAGCCTTCACGAGAATCCTCGATAACCAATGTGTCATTTGTCCATTGTGGCTCTTTAACTGTAAAGGTTTTTGCTCCAAGTGTATCAAAACCAACCCCAATGCCCACCATAAGAGCATCCATCATCCAAGCAAAAAGGTATCCACCTTTACTTGATAAGTCTCTCGTTGAACGAAAGGCACAATTAAAAAGACCAGCACCTGTTCTCTCGTATATAAATTTGGTTCCCATCATCCACAGACCACGGCCTGGTGGTGTCCACTTTAAATTAAAAAGGCGATCATAAGCCTCTTTTGCGGTTTTCTGAGCTTTTGCATCGTTCCACTCAATACCGATAAGAAAGGCATGTCTTTTTTGAATATCAAACATTCCTTCAATAACTCGGCGGCAGGTTTGCCACCATTCTTCTGTCCCTTCTGCTCCTTCATCAAACTCAGCTAATCTACGAGCATAAGTTCTTTTGAAGGTTACATATCCGACTGGTCCCCAAGGAACCTCTGATATCTTGTAGGGAGCTATAAATTGTTCAGAAAGCTTAAACTTTCTTACATTAACAGTACTTAATTTTAACATTTTTTAATCCTCATTTATGTTTTTTATATTTTTCTCTCAAAAAATCGAGAGTATTTGTTTCTGAATCTTTAATAACATCCGCTATCGATTCATTGCTTTCGCTATTTAAAACTTTCATATTAACATTCGACCAGTCAACAAAAGCTGGGAAAATCAATCCGTCTGGTCCGTTTCTATTCTTTGCTATAAACATTCTTCCTTTATTTGCTTGTTTGTCTTGAACTGTTCTAGAAAGAGAACAGATAAAATCTGCCACAAAACATTTGTTGAATGCTTCTGAAATAGCCTCCATGGTAATAACTTCTGCATTTAAACCGGAGCGGTTTGTCTGAGAAGCTGTCCAAACAGGACACTTATAGATTTGTGCTATTGCTCTTAATTCTTCGTAAGTGTTTTCTAGATCATATCGTTTTTCTTTTGAAGTCCTAGTGGGCCTCAACAAGTCAGCATAATCAACAATAACCATATCAGGTTTAATGCCTTTCTTTTTGAGTCTCTCAATGTGTTGCTTGATTGTCTCGGTAGAAGCTGACTTTGTTGGATATTCCTTAATAATTAGTTGACCGGGAATATCTTTAATCTTATACAAAACTTGTTTTTTATTGTGGAACAAATCCCCCAAAGGAACCTCAGAAATGCAACTATCGTAACGATTACCAACAATAGTATCTTGAAGCTCTAATGTGTAATGAACAACAGTTTTTCCTTGCTTAAGAGCCTCGGCTCCCAAATGAACAAGAACCATTGATTTGCCAGCTCCTGTTGGTGCGATAACCACACCCAGTTCGCTTTTACCAAGTCCACCCTTACAAATTTCATCAACTCTTTCAAAGCCAGTTGAAACAGGGTCTCTTGAAGTAATTGTATATCTTTCTTCAAAGTCTTTGATATAATCATGACCAAAGTTATTATCTGTTCCAAGCTTAAGGGCATCCTCAATAACTCTTGAAATCTCGTCAAAAGAAGAAGATTTAATAAGCTTAACCGACTTCATCATGGCACCTTTGAGAACCTGCTTTCTGCAAAAGTCTATCGAGCTATCTTTAATATATGCAGAGTTTTCAATTCTGTCTGTAGTTTTAACAGATACATAGAATTGCAAAAGCTGTTCTTTCAAAGCTTTTGTGTAATTGTTGCAGTCTGTTCTTATTCGTGATTCCATAATTTCGTAAGATGGGTGAACCTTGTACTTTGAACGATGATCTAGAAGAATGTTTACAAATACTCTAAGGTATTCATAATCTAAAAACTCAGTATCTAGAACTTCTGAGATTTGATCGCAGAAGGGTCTATCCGAAAGCATAAGATGGCAGAATTTTTCTTGAAAGGCTTTGCCAAACCTCTGAAACGTTTCAGTTTTATTATTCATGTCTCCTCCGTGTTATATATATTATAACAGATTACTAAAAGTCTGTCAAGTTTTTATTTTTTTAAAGTTATTTTTTTCATGCAATTAAACAAAACATTAAAGGATCCGCCGTTAATGCCGTCACAGTGGAGCTTTTTAGTTAACTCAAGTTTTTCCATCGCAGCCTCAAACTCTTTTAAAGAAAAATTTATTTGTTGTTTGTGCATTTTGGAAATAGATGGACTATATAGTTGCATTATCTTGTAATTCTTCTGCACAAGTACATCATGCTCTAAAATACTCTCATGAACCTTAAGTCTTTTGGAGACAGATTCACAATGTTGCATAACATCTTCAACTTCATATTGTTTTGACTCTTTTAGAAACGGAAACTTACCAGCAACTGTCTTTAATCCAACCCTTGGAACACCCGGTAAATTGTCAGATTTATCTCCAACTAAACTTCTCGCTAATGCGAAATTTTTGGGATGAATTTTGAACTTTTCCAAGAGGCTAGGGTAATCTACCAACTCATCTTGTATCGGACGATATAGCTTGCAATCTTCCGAAATTAGTTGGAAAAAATCCTTATCTGAGGAGACTATCACCTTCTCCCAATCTCTGTATTTTTCATGCTGAACAACATAAGAAATAACATCGTCTGCTTCGATATAATCAATCATGATTTGAATAATCGGAAGATCATTAAGATACTCCATCAACCTATATTGTTGATTATATTTATTTTTCTCTGTCTCTGCTGGTGAAAGATCAATTAGTCTCCTATTAAAACGAACTGGAGATCTCCCTGCTTTGTAATTGCTGTCAATCTGTCTTCTTTTTTGTGAGCCCCCTTCGCCATCCCAACAGACAATAATCTCATCTGGTTGAAACATTCCGCTTATTTTTTGTAAGGACTTCATAAATCCATAAGTCCCTCCGTTTGGTGCTCCTGTTTTGTCCATGGATGGAACCACAATGTATGATCTCAAAAACATATTGAG
>MDTB01146831.1_pt1 | contig 11977 bp, 5 predicted proteins | sample 811161 | NCBI WGS metagenome assembly MDTB01 (sample SAMN05326650, study PRJNA326480) | marine metagenome | isolation source: seawater | place: Mediterranean Sea | collected 2009 | reverse complement strand
CGAGAGTCTTCGTCGCTTGGGTGCTCTACTAGAGCCTTGGCTCGCATAACGGAAACCGGGAGCTTTTCGAGCCATACTGGGACATTTGAGGCTTCGACTGGCTTTGGAAAAACAATATTACAACCAGTGAATTCGTGCGCTATTTTGTGGCGTTCGTTAAGATTTTGGCTCGGTGATGGACTAAGCTTAAAATTGGGTGAAGATGGGGGGGATTGATTCAAATCTTTCTTCACAAAGGTATGGCGGCGGTTTTTGTGGATCGCTCGACTTAAGGCATCTGCTAGCGAGGACGGCGTAGTGCGCGTTGCTTGGGGATTGATAGCTAGTATTCTCTTTTCCAACTCACGTTCTTCATCTCCTGTCAGCTCGGAACTCCAGGAAATAGTGTAATGACTGGCTGTCTCCAGTTGAAGCTTTTCGAGATCCTCAAAGCTACCCCGTTTCCCAAAGTGACGAGCATCGATGACACAAACCTGCCAGCGTGGGCGCAGACAAAACTTTGATTCCAGTAGTGTGAAAGATTCTAAAAGCGGTATAGGGTCTGCGGTTCCGTTTAGTTCGATTAAAAGAAGGTCGTGCTTGCTTCTTGAAGCCTTGAGGACCATGTCTACTAGCTCGTCAAAACCTTCGCAGCAGACGCATGAGCCCGTTAGTGCTGAAACATTTGCAGCATGGTCTTTCAAAGTTTCACGATCAATGGTGGCATTTTCACGATCATTTAAAAGCACATCAGCGAGGTGCTTTCGCTTTGCAAGACCATCTAGAACCGAACGGAGCAAGGTGGTTTTTCCCGCTCCTAAAAAACCGGTAAGCAGAAGTAGTGGGCGAACTGCCACAACGGGCGGGAGTGAGCCTATTTGAGTTGAAGAATCCACAGGAAAAACTTAATGCAAGTTAGTTGCGTTAAGAGCGGGATGCAAGCCCTAACAATCCTAAACAACAGTCAACGTTATCAGAATGCAAAGGAGACGATTTGTCCTGCCTTCTGACTGAAAGGCATCCGAGAAAATGATGAAGTTCTAGGGCTAGGGTTAGGAATAAGCGAACGACCTCAGCCCCTAAATTCATGGGTTCGGATGTCCTACCTTGACTCGTAAAAATTGAGTAGCCGATTCAGAAAGGGGAACGAGTGAACGAACGGTCACTTTGAATATGCCATCACCTTGATCAGCGCTTGAGTGTTCAATAAAGTGAAGGTGACCATTTTCCCATTCCGAAAGATCGCCACTCCTTTGCGGCGTGTAAGTCAAGTCGATGGAGGGGATCCGTTTACTGAAAGTAATTGATGGATAAAATATCCCGTTTTCCTCAACGGTCGCATAAGTAATTAATGAGTCCTTCTTGGAAGGATCACCCAGAAGGGCATACTCAAGGATGTTTGAATAGCCGTCGTTATCGGGATCAGAAAATGGTCCCGAAATTTCAATATCGGCCATTTCTTCAGATGAGAAAAAATTGGCGATGTAGTCGCCGAATGCAAGAAGGTCAGGTTCAGGTGATCCTGGGCTCCCACCGATAAGGTTGCTTGTGGTCCAATTAGAAGCCAGCGAGTGATTGGGGGAAGACATAAGCTCGGCAAGGACGAGAGAGTATCCATCTCCATCAGGGCTATTCGGCCACGGATCATTATCGTCGTATTTAAGCTCGATAATCGTGGTGTTTAGTGCGTAAGCTAGTCGAATAGTTTCGCCAGAGTTGGAGAGCGAACTTTCATAAACTCCAATCACGGTAGGAGTGTCCCCATAACGAGCGCGAAATGCGCTCAGGTTACTGACTAAAACGACCGATTTTCCTGGGGGAATGATTCTTGAAGACGCAGTTGAAAAGTCGAATTGCACTCCGTTCACGAAATCAAGATGGCTCAAATCGATGTTCAGATTCTCAGAAATATTCGTAATTTCTATGTATTCAAAATCATTTTTGTTAGAGGAAATACCTACCTCACTCCCCATCGGTTCAGGCGGATTATACATAATTTCGCTTATTACGAGATTATCCCTCCACAAAGCGACATCGGGGATTCCTGTGATAAATTCAATCGGATCGGACCAGTGGCTTTTACGCCCAGTATCATCTTCGTGCTGGACGCGGACACGATAAGTGACGCCTGGTTCAGCGATTTCGGCTTCAAAAATATAGTCCGCTACGAATGTTTCAAAATCGGGGGAGCTAGCTACGGTCTCGATTTCGTAGGTGCGCGGAGTGTTTTCGATATAACCTGGAAGTCCTGGAGCGAGAATTTTTGCTATCCGCCAACGCATTTTCCCAAATGAATTACTCCCATTGGGGTCACTAAAGCTAGAGCTCGTAAACGAAAGTTCGTCGATAGGATAATTCTCTGGACCCGTGTAGGTTATGATCGGCTTCTTGGGAATATTGGTATCGCGAGCCTCGTATTTCAGATATTCATATCCATAACCCGCAACAATTCCATTTCCGGGTGACCACGAACCACCGGTAAAATTATCGGTGGTGTAAGACATTATGTGGTCTACCAAACCTTCATGATCTTTCGATGTAAGATAACGGGTGTAGGAACCACCGATACGGGAATCCCGATATGGTGACGCGTAAAAATTACCCTTGTGATTAGACTGACCCGAGGCGTTCCCAGCGCTTCCTCTCGTTCTTGGATGATAGTTCCACAGATAGGCATCGAGATCCGCCCAGGTTAACGTTTGTCCACGCGGGTTTATCATTTGGGTGTATTCATCTACAAGCTGGCCTATTTGCCCTCCAGTAGACGATCCATCTTCGCCAACAAGATCAAGAATCTCCCGAGATCTGTTGCGAAACTCGATCATGAGTTGCGGGTTGTTTAAGATAGAATTTTGCTGCCGGATGACTCCCGCCTGATGCGTTTCGGCGATATACATCATATCAAGATCCCATGGCATAACATGCCATTGGTCTTGGTTGGGCTCATGGTAAAAATAGTGATTGTATCCGATCCGTATGTCCACGTTGCCGAGAAAACGGTTGAGTGCTCGCATCGAATAATAGCCAGGCATATACATATTTTCCCGCCACCATTGTTCGCTTTGTCTCCGGTTGGAAGCGGAGTAGAAAGCTGACCAATCAGACGAGTTTGTAACCTGAGTATCACCTTGCTCTTTCTTGTCTCCGCTTCCGCCTTCAATCTTATAGATATTACCATCAGCTAGACCTCGGTCTTTTAAAAATGAACCGTTAGGTGATTCCATCGCAAGGTAAAGACCCCAGACATCGCCTTCAAATTGATTGCGCGAATTGCTCTCGTCCTCGTCGTCGATGACACGGAGTGCAAAATAATGCGTTCGAGGGCTTGGAATTCCTGCCAGTTCATACATCCGCATGGTGAGGGATTCATCAAGCCCAGCCATACCACGATTAACAGCAGCCCACGGTGAGGACATCGGTTGCACATTGATACGAGTCCAGGTCGAATCGTATGGTTGCCCCCAATTATCAAGAGGTCGGAAACGACGAGCTCGATTAAAGTGGATACGCCACTTATTTTTCCCAGCAACGTAAGTTGAAGCTTCGCCTCGGTTTTCAAAATCAATATGGTCGTAGACTCTTCTGTTGTAGACTATGGTTCCTTTCATGTGTCTGCCATTAGAGCCTCCACTGTATTGAGAGTTATTTACATCCGTACTGTTTGCGATGAGATGATACGTGGAGAGGCTATTAATTAATGAGCTCGGGAACGTTTCCCGGCGACTTGTTGGATTAAAAGATCCTGCCCAAGAGGGGGCTCCATCGTAGACAAAATAAGCGAAATTTGGTTGCTGATCATCAGCATACGGGGCGGTTTCTGCTGTTCCATTGGCATCCTCAAAGTGGATTCGATATCTAATGAGACGACGGTGAGATTGAACCGCCTTAGGTAAAACCGCTGTATAAACTGAATCACCGCTTACTAGGTCACCATTATTACCGTCATCGGACATTTTGACTGAAATCCAGGATGATTCGTAAGCAGCATCCTCAAGTCGAATGTATGATCCTGGATTGACTATCTGATAGCCTAAGGTTACCGGTCCCATTCCGTCAGGGTCCGTTAATTTCGCCGTAACGGTGACCGACTCATCGGACGTTGGTTGCTGGGGTGAGTGCTCAACCTGACGAATTGCCGGAGGAGTGAGGTTTGAGGATGATGTGTTGGGAGATCCGGGGCTCGGAGTTGTACCGCCGCCAGAGGCTTCGTCGGTGGCCTCTAAAGAGACATCAATTGAAAAATCACTACTTGTGGAGCTCGCGTTCAGGGCATGAACCGCAATCACGTTAGTTCCGCCTACAAGGTAGTTATTTGCTCCGCCTATGATAAACTCTTCCCATTCAGCTTCATGATTTTCTCCACGTCCATCAAAGGATTTCTCTTCATCAGTGACGTGCACCCGTTTGACTTCTTGCCCATTAATCCAGATGATTGCTCCATCATCTGCATAGATCCTCAGCTTTAAGTTTTGCGGAATTTCGAGTGGGTCGATTGTAAATTCTCGCCGAAGATAAACCGTCGAATAGTTTCTGCGCATATCATCGAGAATCGTGGTGTCATCTTCATCGCCATAACCAAGGGGTGTTTGGCCAGTAATCCACGATGCATCTTCGGTGAAAGTGAGGAAGCGCCATTTGTCGGCCGGCGACGACGGTTCGGATGTTCCTTTGCGATATCGCCAATTTTCATCATTCTCTGTGATATAGACTGTGTTCGGCCCTGGACCGGTGTCGATTGTTGTTCCTGAAGTCCGCCACGATCCGCCGAGATTATTATCGAGGGCCGGATTAATGAGCTCCATCGAGCCGCCACCGCCCCGGGTCCCAGTGGGCCAGGGGAATCCATCATTATAATCGACTTGGTCTTGCAAGGTTCCTGAAGCATTACGCAGATCAATCTCCTCACCAGTATTGCGAAGTCTACCCTCCCATGGACCTAAGGCCGTGATCCCAAAAATTGAATTCAAGGTGTCTGGGGCCTCCCCAATTACCAGGTAACCGTTAGGCGAAATTACGGTTCCCTCAGGAATGGAAAATTCCACAGCATCGCTAATCGTCCAACCGGAAATATCGATTGCGTTTCCTCCGAAATTATAAAGCTCAATAAACTCTTCAGCGCTCGTTTCGTCATTAGGGTTATAGTGAATTTCGTTGATTACTACTTGAGCTGTTAAAACACCCGAACAGAGGAAACTCATTAAAAGGGTGATTATGGACTTGGTGGAGATTTTCATCTTAAGCAATGCGTAGCGTCAGGAGACTTAATATAAATAGTTAAGAAATTCAGATTATCATACGGCTTTAAAGCCTTTTGTGACTGGGGACCAATTAAGCTTCACAAAGAATGATTTTTTATGCAACTGTCCTTGCAAGCGTTTTTCAACCTCTAACTCTCTAATTGAATCATGAACTTTTCAAAAAACACCCTAAGGAATGTCAAAAGAACGACGATTTTTGCTATTTTGGGATGTGGAACATTACTTGCAGCGCCGATCGACCTCACTGACCCCAGTTTCGAATCAAATTCTGGCGGGGATATGGCAGCCGGAGGGTGGAATAATGATTTATTTCCCGATTGGGAAGGTCTTAATGGACAGAATTCAGGAGAAGCTTTCGAAGAATTTATTGCTGGGTTTGTGTCCGAGGGCACGGATCACGTTGGAATGGCCACCGGATACTATATTTGGCAAGATACTGGTGTAGCTTTTGAGCCAAATAAAACTTACCAATTGACGGTTGGTGTGGGCAACCGCGATGCAGGCTATTCTCCTGCGGGAAATGTTTCAGTCTACGCAATTTTAAACAGCGCAGAAAACCTCGGCTTAAATGGCAATTTATTCACGACTGCTGATGTCTTACTTGATCCAGCCGTTATTGCATATGAAACCTTTGATGCCGGCACTGAAGTTCCAACAGGGGCTTTCGCAGATGCTGCTCCATTGCAGTTCACGACGACCGACGCTGTTCCTGCGGGAACCATTGTTGTGCTATTAGGCGACAATAGTGCGAGCGGACGATCACATTTTGACAACATCCGCCTCGAGACTGTTATAATAGGCGATAACGATGAGGATGGCTTACCTACTCAATGGGAGATTGATAACGGTTTAGACGATAGTGACGATGGTTCTATCAATCCGGCTAATGGCCCGGATGGGGATCCGGACGACGATGGGCGCACTAATAAAGAAGAATTGGATAGTAAGACTCTTCCTAACAAGGCCGATAGCGATGATGATGGCTTAAACGATGGTCAGGAAGAATCTGCAGGGACTAACCCCCTTAATCCTGATACGGATGGCGATGGTCTTGAAGATGGGGTCGAATCAAATACTGGCACTTTTGTTGGAGCTAGTGACACCGGGACTGATCCTCTTGATTCTGATACCGATGGCGATGGTCTTACAGACGGAGTAGAATCAAATACTGGCACTTTTGTTGGGCCAGCGGACTCCGGGACAAACCCTCTAGATGCTGACACAGACAAAGATGGGCGCACCGATTCAACGGAAATTTCGAATGGGAGTAACCCCTTAGTCTTTGAGGAGTTTGAAGGGAACCTCATCGCTCTTGGCGACTACAGCTTCGAGAATAATAGCCTCAATCCTGGAGGGTGGGGCAATGATTTATCAACTGAGTGGGAAGGTCGCGATGGATCGAATTCAGGCCAAGCATTTGAAGAATACATCGATGGCTTTGCCGCTGAGGGGACAGATCACATCGGTATGGCAACCGGTTACTATATCTGGCAAGATACTGGAGTATCCATTTTACCAAATACGACCTACCGATTGTCTGTGAGTGTTGGCAATCGTAATGCAGGCTATTCAGTTATCGGCAATGAATCGACCTACGTTATTTTGAGCACTGATGAAAATCTTGGGGTGGATGGTAATTTATTTACAACTTTTGAAGTTTTGGAAGATTCCTCCGTGCTTGCTGCGGGATCATGGGACGCGGGGACCAATGTTCCAGAAGGGACATTTGCAGCTGCGCCTCCATTAGAATTCCAGACAGAAGGTGTAGTTCCCGAGGGGACTCTAGTCGTACTTCTTGGCGATAATAGCCCAAGCGGTCGATCGCACTTCGATAATGTAAGGCTTGAAATTGTCGGTCCCACTGACACCACGCCACGTATTGAGAATCTTTCATTTGATATTAAAAATGGCTTCATTGATTTTGATGCCGCAAATTTGATCCCTGGCCGAACCTACCACATAGCCTCAGCTGATAACTTGTCTACTTTCGTGGGTCTTTTTGATTCTGAGTTTGAGGCCTCTGGTGTGAATGAGGAAGTTTCCGTTGAGATTGATTTTGAGTCACAGCCCAAGTCCTTTGTCCGCATCGTCGAAGGCGCAGTTCCTCCCCGTTAGCTCCGGAAGGGGGCCTCAAAAGAAGAGTTTCGTAGTGGGGACTTAACTCCTTCACTTGCATATGTTTGACCTAAAAAGAGCGCAAATCACCGCGCTGTCGTGGCTTAGTTTTTTTTCTTTATTAACTGAATCAGCGCGAGCTGAATTAGGCGTCAAGGAGGAAGAAATCGCAGCTCAAGTATCGGCCTTTTGGAAAGAATGGTCGCATGTTTGGGACGGCACAATTGAGGATCATGAGCTGGCAGACTCGCTAATCGAGAACCCTAGTTTGCATTTGGATGGCCCTGATTATATCAGTGCAGTTTTAAGCGGCCCTTTACAACTAACCAGTCGCAAGCTTGCCAAAAAGCCAACTCAGGGGCGGAATGCGGTCTTAAGGGAATTTCGCGATTGGCCGTCCAAGTGGTCGGGGGGCTCTGTTAAACAAAGTAAGTTTAAGGTTGTAGAAGTCGAGATATCCGGGAACGAAGTGGTTACAAATGAACTTGTGGCGGTAGTCGTTGAAGGGGATAAGATCTGGGAATATAATGGTCGCTGGAAAACACATTGGGTTATTGGAAAAGAGAAATTACTTTTTGATCATAGTGAGATTTTAGAGGGAGAGGTCGCTCAAACCAACCATTTCATTTTCAAAGAAACCACAACTGGACTTCTTCCAAAGGGCAGCACTGCTGATCTTGAGTTGATCGAAGAAAATTTTTATTGGCGGGAGCGGATCCCCGCTTCTTTTGAGCCCGACCAATTTGGAGAAACTGGAATTTCAATTGCCGATGTCAATGGGGATGGCTTGGAGGATGTTTACCTCTGTCAAATTGGAGGATTGCGGAATAAACTCTGGTTGAGAACCAAAGAGGGGAGATTGATTTCTGCTCCATCTTCTGGCTTGGAAATCCGTGATAATACAGCGGCAGCATTGTTCTTAGATTTTGATTCAGATGGGGATCGTGATGCTATTTTAACAACGACAGCGGGGATTGTTGTATTTGCTAACGATGGGGAGGGAGTTTTTAGAGAGCACGTTAGATTTCCTGATCTTCCCTATGGATTCGGAATGGGCGCTTGTGATTATGACCAGGATGGGGACCTCGACGTTTTTGTTTGTCAGTATTATTCAAAACGCAACTTGGAAGGTGAAACTTTGCGCGGTTCGTTTCCTGTTCCTTTTCCAATCCAGAATGCTACCAACGGAGGACCAAATGTTTTGCTGCGAAACGATGGGGAATTACGATTTGTAGATGCAAGTCAAGAAGCGGGATTAGCTAATGACAATTCGCGTTACAGCTTTGCGTGCCTCTGGGAAGACTTCGATAACGATGGGGATCAAGATCTTATCGTCGCAAACGATTTCGGGCCCAACAATTTTTATAGCAATAATGGAAAAGGTGGTTTCGTCGATCATAGCGACGCCCCAGGAATAAAAGATGGGGGTTTTGGCATGGGCCTTACAGCTGCTGATTTTGATTTAGATGGCTTATATGATCTCCATATCAGCAATATGTATTCGGGCGCAGGCAATCGGATAGCACGGCAGAAGTGGTTTCATGCTGATAAAGACGAAAAAACAAGGAAGACCCTTCTTAACCTAGCCCGTGGCAATACTCTGCTTAAGAACTTGGGGGAGAGCATTTTTTCTGACGTTTCTGTTTTAAGTGGGATTTCGATGGGTCGATGGAGCTGGGCTTCGCTTGCGGTCGACTTGAATAACGACACTCACGAGGATCTCCTTGTCGCTAACGGATTTGTCACGGGCAAGGACCCAGACGATTTATGAAGTTTTTGGTGGCGACAGGTCTTGTCGAATTCTCCAACGCAAGTCGACATTGAAGGAAAGCGACCTATCGAATCGGCTTACGTTAAGCATTGGGGCGAAATGAATGATCGTCTTAAAAAAGGAGGATCGCTCAGCGGAAAGGAGCGAAATTGCGCGTTTCTTAATATCGACGGTAAGAAATTTGCGACTGTTTCGGGTGTGAGCGGGTTTGATTTTCCAGACGACTCGCGGTCCATGGCTCTAAGTGATTGGGATGGCGATGGGCGCATGGATGTTTGGATTTCTAACCGGAACGCACCTCGTGTTAGATTTTTTCATAATAGATTGATCGAGATAGGGAATTGGATTCAGTTTGACCTAGAATCGAACAAGATGTTGGACCCAATAGGAGCCCGTATCGAGCTCACCCTAGGTGATGGAAGCAAACTGATGAGGAGCCTGAGGGCCGGAGAGGGCTTTCTCGGACAGTCATCTAGATTCATCCACTTCGGGCTATCGAATAAGAAGATCAAGGCTATTAAAGTCCGGTGGCCTCAAGGTGATTCAGAGGAATTTGCATTAGCTTCTCCGGGGAGGCGCTACCTCCTAAAAAAGGGAAGGGGAGTTCCGACTGCCATAAATAGCAGTCAACTCTCGGAGCTTCAAGGAGAGTGCCTCGAGAGGGCCAGCAAGAAGAAATCACCTTGGATTCATGTTCCTCTCACAATCCCGATGCCGCCCATCGTGATGAACGACTCTAATAACCAGAAAGTGGTTCTACCCCTCGGGAATGAGAAAGCTTATCTCATCAATTTTTGGGACCCTGAGTGCGCAGATTGTGCGATCGAACTATTAGAATGGAAAAAAGAGCGTAGCAAACTGCCCGGCGGATTACAGATCGTAACCTTGCTAGCAAACGCAAATCTTTCGCATGAAGTTGGCCGTGAATTTATCGAGGAACATCAATTGCCCTTTGCTTGGGGCAAGATTGAGTCCGACTCAGCTTTTTTATTAGCTAAACTTCTCCAAAAACTTTTCCAGACCCGAGATCGCTTTGAGGCTCCTGCCAGCTTTCTTATAAATAGAAAAGGTGAATTGATCTCATTCGCCCTAGGCAAAGTCTCAGTAGATGAAATTAACGCGGAAGTGGCTGCTATTCCTAAAGCTCCTGAGACCACAGAAAAACGATTAAATAGACTCTATGGCAAGGGCGTTTGGCTAGCTCCGGTTGAAAGAGAGAACCTTTTATTTGTGCCTGAGAGTCTCCTCAATAAGGGAGAAGTGACGTTGGCTGCAGATTATGTGCGGCGGGCATGGGACCATCTTTCAAGGCATCGAAAGATTAATGACCTTCTTGTCGCTATTGGTGATCATTACTTCAAAGGGGGCAATATCGCACAGGGATTGAACTTTTATCTAAACGCACTTAGTAAGGGCCATTTAAACCCCGTCGTTATGAATAATGTGGCTTGGCAACTTGCGACCCATAAGGATCGAAGAATAAGAAATGGGAATTTAGCGGTAAAGTGGGCTCTGAAGGCGCTTCAGATCACCAAAGGGAGACAGGCCACCTATTATGACACTCTTGCCGCTGGATATGCTGAAAAGGCAATGTTTGTTGAGGCTCTAAATTTTATAGAAAAGGGGCTTGAAATAGCAGAACTATCTGGTGATTCATCTTCAAGGACTGACTTGCTTAAAGCAAAGGAATACTATCTCAGAAAGATTCCCCATCGTGGTGAGTAGATGTTTTTCGAAAAAAAGTCGGAAAATCTTCAATTTTCAGCTTGCTGAGGGCCACCTTTTCATTTTAAATTTTGGATATTCAAAATTCTATGAAGATTATAACAACAGCAGCTCTTGCTTTAAGTGCTATCGTGGCTCACGGGGCATCGATCTCTATTAACGACCCAAGCTTTGAAAGTAACTCAGGTGGCGACATGAACCCAGGTGGATGGAATAATGGTCTTGATCCTGATTGGACTGGGAAAGAGGGACAGAATAACGGGGGTGCTTTTGAGGAATATATTGGTGGTTTTGTTGCTGATGGAACTGATCACGTTGGAATGAATACCGGTTACTACATTTGGCAAGATACTGGAGTCGCGATTGCGCCTAATACAACTTACACCTTAACAGTTGCTGCAGGAAATCGTAACGCAAGCTATTCTCCCGCGGGAAATGCTTCGACATATGGTCTCCTTGCTGGTGGTACAAATCTCGGCGCAGCTAGTTATGCGGATACGGCTGCTGTGATAGGTGATACAAGCCTTACTCTCGCCTCTGGTTCTGTTGATGCATCAACTTTCGAGGCGAGCTCTTTCGGTGATGGCGCTCCACTAGTGTTTACCACAGGCGCTACTGTCCCTAATGAGAACCTTGTCATTCTTCTTGGCGACAACAGTGCAAGTGGTCGTTCACACTTCGACAACATTCGCCTCGATGCAGTGACAGCCATTCCTGAAGCCTCTAGCGTTTTGCTGAGTGCTCTTGCAGGCTTGTTCTTACTCCGCAGACGCCGATAGCCATAGGCTTTCATTCACTTTCAAACTGAGCTCATAACAGGGCTCGGTTTTTTTGTGGTTAAAAAGTAGTCTATAGTCGCACTCAAAACCGGTTCTCTCTTCCTAAATCATAAGGTTCCAAAACTTAAGACAACCCCCACGGTCTTAGTGATGCTCTCGCTCGCTAGCGATCCAATCGCAGAAACAGTTTTCAATTTTCAAATAGAACTAAAACCTTTTCGCATTTGGATTTGAGAAAATACGAGGTTGTTTCCAACATTGAAAACGCGCATATTTCCAAGCCGGATGTTACAGGTAAAATTTGGGGATTATTTTAACGCCCTTTTGAAAATATTTCTGGCCGCTTGTTG
>MDTB01104562.1_pt1 | contig 11978 bp, 11 predicted proteins | sample 811161 | NCBI WGS metagenome assembly MDTB01 (sample SAMN05326650, study PRJNA326480) | marine metagenome | isolation source: seawater | place: Mediterranean Sea | collected 2009 | reverse complement strand
TCGCGTATCCGATGTCGCTCTCGCTGTCTCTTTGCATGCACCGAATGATGAATTGCGTAATGAATTAGTGCCAATCAACCGGAAATATCCGATCGCTGTGCTGTTTGACAGCATTCGGAATTACTTGGATGGCCTGAGTGATAATCGGTCTGTGACATTTGAATACACGATGCTCAAAGGCGTGAACGATTCTGATGAATTGGCTCGGGAGTTATCGACACTTGCGAAAACGATTCGCTGCAAGATTAATTTAATCCCATTCAATCCATTTCCGGGAACACGCTACGAGGTCAGCTCACGCAATCGAATCTATGCATTCCAACGGATCCTCCTAAACGACGGCCACGTTGTGACTGTTCGCAAAACTCGCGGTGATGACATTGATGCAGCGTGCGGTCAGTTGGCGGGGCAGGTTGCCGATAAAACGAAACGTTCTGCGCGTTATATTCAGATCAAAGATGTCTCGGAGCAGGTGGCTCATTGATGTCGCGGATGGTGATGCTAGTCACCATCCTGATTCAAAGCTTACTGACTGGTCGTCAGATTTTTCCTACAAGCCAAGTGGATACATTGAATCGAGTCGGTCCGCTTCTGAATTTGGCAGATGCTTACATCGTGCGCGGTGATCTGACGGAGGCCTCACCGCTCGTGATTCAAGCGGAAGCAATCGCACCCTTCTTAGAGCCAGTGCAATTAAAGCGGGCAGAGATCCTGGCGCGGCAGGGAGATATCGAGCACGCGTCCCAAGTGTATGAGCGACTCAATTCGAAATCACCCGCTGTTAGCCTGGCCTACGCCCAATTTCTGCGACAAATTGATCAAACTGAGCGTGCAATCGCCGTGATTGGTCCTGCCTGTGATGCAATCGATTTTATCCATCGCTATGACGCGCTTAAATTCCGAGTCGAGTTATTAATCGAAGCTAGACAATTCGATTTTACCGCGCGCGATCTGACAAAGCTCACGCGAATGAAAACAGAGAGTCCTGAAATTCAATTATTGCAGGTCGAAGTCGAGCTAAAGCGCGGTTTGACTGAGCGCGTGTTGCAAATCTATCGAACACTTCCAGTGATCGTTAAAACAAGCGCAAATGCAGAGCGTCTTAAAATGAAGTTTCGGCGTATTCGGAATCGATTGAAGTTAATTGGACAAGATTTTGGTCCATACGACTTCTGATGTATTATCTGTACGAACTTGAAACAGAAAAGCGCCATGTCGACAGAAAATACCGAAATAACCGCAATTTCCTCCATCGGACTACCGGGATCTCTTTTAAGGCAAGCCCGGGAGGAGAAAGGGTTGACGGTCGATGAAATGTCAGCGATCTCAAATCTGACGAAACAGGTTATTCGCGGGATCGAGTCGGATGACTACGCAGATCTGGCGGGGCTGAGTTTCGTCCGCGGCTATCTCAAGCTTTATGCGAAAAAGCTGGGTGTCAACGAGGCTGCAGTTCTTGAGCCATTCGATCTCTGGAAGGCCGAACAGTCGGGCGATGCGAAGCATAAGGCAACGAAGTCCGGAATGGGTGACCAACAACTCGCAACGGGACCTGGCAAACCGACGATGATTTTTGCTGCAGCAGTTGTCGTTGTGTTGATTGCGGCCGGCGCGACACTTTCCTATATGGAATCGGAACAAGCTGAGTCTGAAGTCATTGCCACGCAACCCTCATTAGAATCATCTAACCGATCTCGAGAAGATACAACACAACTGACCGAACAACCAGTCGTTGACCAAGCGCCGGACGAGCTCGTGACCACCATTGGTGATGAGAGCCCCGGAACTAGTCCGAATACGCCGGATGCAGACACAAGCCTCGACATCACTGCCAATACCGGATCGGAAAATGCGGTGAATGAAGAGCGTATTGCGAACGTGGCCGCGAATGACGATACGGTTGTGGCTGAACCTGCTCAAGCGGACAGACAAACAGAGGCATTAGCCGCTGTTCCATCGGAGACGCCAGTTGAACCTAAGAAGCCGGTTGAACCGCTTCAAGTTGTCAAGACAGTTGAGCCGGTTGTTAACCGAGTGGCTGCTGAGCCAGAGCCTGAAACTCCGGCGGATCAGGTTGTGGAAGAGAGTGAGCCAAATCGTGTCGTCTCGACTGGAAATCTTGGGCAGGGTGGTCGCGTGATCGCCGAGGCAAGCGGCCTTGCCCCTGCTCCTGCAGAACCAATCCAAACAACCCAAGTCAGCCCAGGCCAAGATGAGGGCTTGCGGGTACTGTCAGAGACCGTGACCGGACCGTCGGCTGATCAGTTGGCAATGGGCGTTGCAGGAAAGCTACAGATCGAAGTTAGTGGCGAGTCTTGGGTAGAGGTTCGCGATGCACGTGGCCGTCTGATTCTCGCTGATCTGATGACACCTGAGAATGGCGTCGATCTTGACACCTATGGACCCGTCGAAGTGCTGGTCGGTGCAGTCAGTGCGAGCACAGTCATCTTTAATGGTGAGACGCAGGATCTTCGACAAAAAGCATATCAAGACGTTGCTCGGATTACCTTGGGAGCTGACTCGAATTGATCGAATCGCCGATTAAGCGTCGTCACTCTCGTCAGATACGCGTCGGCTCGGTACCGATCGGTGGTGATGCGCTAATTGCCGTGCAGTCGATGACGAATACCAAGACATGTGATGTTCAGGCGACGGTCCGGCAGATCGAGGCGATTGTGGACGCAGGTGCGGATCTCGTTCGCGTTTCTGTCCCTACAATGGATGCTGCCGATGCCTTTGGGCAAATCCGCTCGAAGGTGTTAGTGCCACTGGTGGCTGATATCCATTTCGATCACAAGATTGCACTGAAAGTGATTGAACTCGGTGTCGATTGTTTGCGGATTAATCCCGGTAATATTGGCCGCGAAGATCGGGTGAGAGCCGTTGTTTCATCGTGTCGTGACCATGGTGTTCCAATTCGCATCGGCGTCAACGCGGGATCGTTGGAGAAAGATCTACAAAAAAAGTATGGCGAGCCAACACCAGATGCGTTGGTTGAGTCAGCAATGCGACATATCGAAATCCTGGATCGTTTGGATTTTCAAGAATTCAAAGTGAGCTTAAAGGCCAGTGAAATCTTTATGACTGTTGCCGCCTATCGAAAAATCGCAGATCAAATCGAGCAACCGCTCCACCTAGGGATCACCGAAGCCGGTGGTCTACGGAGTGGTACTGTAAAGTCAGCAGCAGGTCTTGGCATGTTGTTGATGGATGGAATTGGCGACACCTTGCGAATCTCGCTCGCAGCAGATCCAGTAGAGGAAGTCAAAGTCGGATTTGATCTCTTACGGTCACTTCGACTGAGATCACGCGGTATTAATTTTGTCGCGTGTCCAAGCTGTTCGCGTCAGACCTTTGATGTCATTGGGACAATGAATCAGTTGGAAGCACGACTAGAAGATGTGAAAACGCCGCTGAATGTTGCGGTCATTGGTTGCGTGGTGAATGGGCCTGGGGAAGCCAAAGAGGCTGATCTGGGATTTACCGGAGGCAACCCGGAGAGTCTGGCTTTATTTATCGATGGAAAACCAGCGGCACGCCTACCCGGGTCAGACTTTCTCGACGAACTTGAGTCGAAAATCAGAAAGCAGGCTGAGATTAAGGAGCATGCGCTAGCTGAATTGATCGCGCATTCAACGGATACACATTAATGGCAATTCAATCGGTACGGGGAATGCCAGATATTCTTCCCGAGCAGGCTGGCGCATGGCGCTATCTCGAGCAGCAAGCCCAACATGTGTTCAGTGCATATGGTTTGACGCAAATCCGCACCCCAATTGTTGAAAAAACGGCACTGTTTGCGCGATCAATCGGTGATGTGACAGACATCGTCGAAAAAGAGATGTATACCTTTGAGGATCGTTCAGGTGATAACGTGACTTTGCGGCCTGAATTGACCGCGGGAGTCGTTCGGGCTGCGATAGAACACGGACTGCTTCATAATCAAACACAGCGATTATGGTATCAGGGACCAGCATTCCGATATGAGCGACCGCAGAAAGGGCGCTATCGACAGTTTCATCAGATCGGTGTTGAGTGCTTTGGTATTGCTGATGCACTGATGGATGCAGAGCTGATTGAAATGACTGATCAGTTGTGGAAACGGTGTCAGATTCGTGATGCGGTCACGCTTGAACTGAACTCAATTGGATCACCCGTGGCGCGTGCTCACTACCGAGCTGCGCTCGTTGATTTTTTATCTGCCCGAAAAGAGCACTTGGACGAAGACAGTCAATCACGGCTTGAGCGGAGCCCGTTGCGTATCTTGGATTCGAAGGACGAATCAACGCAGGCTCTTCTCAGTGATGCGCCCTCATTGATGGACTATCTGACTGACGAGGACACCGAACATTTTGGGCGCCTAACCCGCGCACTCGAGGAAAGCGGGATCGAGTTTGAGATCAATCCGCGGTTGGTGCGTGGCCTGGATTATTATGGGCGGACTGTATTCGAGTGGACCACTCAAGCACTGGGTGCACAGGGAACTATTTGTGGTGGTGGCCGTTATGACGGGTTGGTTGAACATCTCGGTGGTCGCGCAACCCCCGGCGTTGGTTTCGCCCTTGGTATGGAGCGGGTCGTTCTACTGATGGAATCACTGGATGTGATTCCGGATGCCTATAAAACCCAAGCCGATGTGTATTTAATGCCGCAACAAATGGAGTGTGAGTCCGCAATTCGGAAACTCGCTCGGATGTTGAGAGCTCAGTTTCCTTCGCTTCGCGTGATGGCCCACATTGGTGGTGGAAGTTTGAAGAGCCAGTTGAAAAAAGCAGACAAGTCAGGTGCTGACATCGCCTTGATCATCGGTCAGATGGAACTTGAAAACGAATCGGTTGTCTATAAACCACTCCGAGGGGGTGAGCCAGAAACGCTGACGGAAGCTGAACTTCTCAACCGAATTTCAAAATTAAAGGATGCATGATGGATTATTTAAAGACCGACGAAGAACAGGGTGAAGCCCTTAAACGCTGGCTTGCGCAAAATGGTCTCGGATTAGTCGTTGCCATTGGAGTTGGTGTTGGGTCTGCCTTGGGTTATCAGCAGTGGCAGCAGCACCAAATCAATCAGCAATCGGATGCGGCTGGTCGTTACCAGGAGTTGATTGAGCTGTCGGCGATCAATTTCGCTGATCCAGAAACAGCATCTGATTATGAGCGGTTACTCACCGTCGCGGATGGCCTTCGCCAGTCACATGCGGGAAGTAACTATGCGGCACTCGGTGCAGGGATTGTTGCCGCACAGGCCGTTGAACGTGGTGATTTTGATTTAGCGGTAAGCCAGTTGACCTATGCAGAAACGGAACTTGAACTGCCAGAGTTGAAGGCAATGACCTCGCTCCGTTTGGCACGTTTGGAGCTTGAACTTGGCGAGGGTGATTCTGCATTGAGCCGGGTGCAATCGATGTCGACCGAATTCTTTCAAGGGTCCCGGAGCGAACTTGAGGGTGATATTTTGGTCACTCTTGATCAACCTCTAAAAGCTCGCGAAGCCTATTTAGAGGCGCAAGCCTCTTTGACTGAAGCAGGTTTGAACACGGCAGTCGTTGATTTGAAACTGTCAGCACTACCCGAGGGCTCCTAATGCGTCGTCTGTTGATAGTTGTGGCGATGGTGGTTCTGGCGGGGTGTTCAAGTGCGCCAGAAAAACTTAATCCCACGCCTCTTGAGCGTATTACTGAGACAGTTGAGCTCGATGTGGTTGAATCTACCTCACTCGGTGGTGGCGATCAGACTGGATTGAGTCCAGCGAGCGATGGCGAGGTGATCGCTGCGGCATCCGCCGGTGGTGATGTGTATCTGTTCGATATGAACCTGGAAGAACTCTGGAGCGTCGAGATCGAACAAACGATCGTAGGTGGTGTCGCTGTGAATCAGGATGCTGTCTACGTCGTGACATCAGATGCCAACTTGGTTGCGCTATCGCGCGCCAACGGTGAATTGCTTTTTGAAGTCGCTTTGCCGAGTAATTCGACGGTACCGCCGGTTACGACAGACTCTCAGATATTCATCAAAACCCAGATCGGTCAGTTGCTGGCTCTGAATGCAGATACTGGTGAGACCATTTGGTTTGAAGAAGCTCGAGAGACGGGTGTCGGTATCCGAGGTGGAGCACCGATGACGCTTGAGAGCGATGTCCTCTATGTGTTGTGGGAATCTGGTCGGATCGTGGCCTATCAGGCGGAGAGTGGCCGTATCCTTTGGGAGCGGCAAGTTGCTATATCGCATGGTCGTAGTCCTCTGGAGCGGATTGTTGACTCCAAAGGTGCTCCATCAGTACGCAATAACCTCGTTGCGACGGCGACCCGAAACGCACAAGTCAGTCTGTTGGATGCGCGGAATGGGCAACTGATGTGGAGTTTGGATGCCGATGCGTATCCTGGCGCATTACTCGCCTTTAACGCGGTCACCATCGTCGAGACCGATGGGACGATTTCAGCCTACAGCGCGCAATCAGGTGGATCACTGTGGACCAATGAGGCCCTAAAGTATCGAGAGTTGAGCCCGCCAGTTGTCGTTGCTGATTCAATCGGTGTGATTGATCTTGAAGGCGAATTGCATCTACTTGATCCAGCAAATGGTTCAATCGTTGGTCGTCTCGATGTGGGCGGCGATAAGGGTAAAGTGGCGCCGGTGGTTGTTGAGGACGGTATTCTGGTCCAGCTGCTTGATGGACGCTTGAGTCGGGTGGAAGTAATTCGTTGAAAACCCCGGTGATTGCCCTCGTTGGTCGACCCAATGTTGGTAAGTCAACACTATTCAATCGATTAACGCGAAGTCGTGATGCACTTGTGGCTGATTACGCGGGTCTGACGCGAGATCGTCAATACGGACGAGCTGTATTGTCTGGTCATCCATTCCTCCTGATCGATACGGGTGGGTTGACCGGTGGTGAGGCTGGGATCGATGCAGCGATGGCCGAACAGTCAAAAGCGGCAATTGACGAGGCGGATGCAGTTATCTTTATGGTCGACGCAGCGAGCGGTATTGCAGCGTCAGACCAGACAGTCGCCGATATGCTTCGTCGAAACGACAAGCCGGTCTGGTTGGTTGCTAACAAGATTGATGGTCAGAATACAGATATTGCCTTGTCCGACTTTTACAGTCTCGGATTTGGTGAACCTCAAGCCATTGCCGCATCCCACGGCCGCGGCGTTGGCGTGCTCAGTGACCAATTACTCGATCATTTTGGCTTGCTGGATGTTGAACCACTCGATGTGAATCAGGAGCGTCAGGATGCGCCAGGGATTCGGATCGGTGTCGTCGGTCGTCCGAACGTCGGTAAGTCAACGCTTGTAAATCGGATGCTTGGTGACGACCGAGTCGTCGTGTTTGATCTACCGGGAACCACGCGTGATTCAATCTATATTCCTTATGAGCGGTATGACGAAACCTTTACCCTGATTGATACCGCGGGTGTGCGACGTCGTGGTCGGGTCAATGAGACGGTCGAAAAATTTTCGATCGTGAAAACACTCCAAGCCATTGAGGATTCCCATGTCGTGATTTTGGTCGTTGATGCGCAGGAGGGGCTGGTCGAGCAAGATCTGCACCTGATGGGCACAGTCGTCGATGCCGGTCGTGCCCTCGTGGTTGCTGTGAATAAATGGGACCACCTCGATCCAGATTTGCGGGTGCAAATCCGAGAGACGCTGAAACGGCGTTTGAGCTTCATTCCTTGGGCAAAGATCCACTACATTTCTGCACTCCACGGAACCGGAGTCGGCGATTTGTATGGATCGATCAAAGAAGCCTATGCGGCGGCGACCACTAAATTTTCAACCAATGTGTTGACGCGAATCCTAGAGGATGCGGTGACTGATCATCAGCCCCCATTGGTTCGTGGCCGACGGATTAAACTTCGCTACGCGCATCAAGGAGGCATGAATCCGCCCCGAATTATCATTCATGGAAATCAAACCAAAGATGTGCCAGAAGCATATCGGCGTTATTTGGAAAATATCTATCGCCGCGTGCTACAGATCACCGGATCTCCAGTCAAAATTGAATTCAAATCCGGGGAGAATCCATTCGCGGGAAGCAAAAATAAATTGACCGAGCGTCAGATTCAGCGGAAGCGGCGACTGATGAAGTTCGTGAAGCAGAAAAAATAATTACGTTCGTTCCCAGCGGTCATCAAACAGACCGCTGGTCACTGCATTTAAAACGCCTGCGCCGCCATCAGAACTTCGGGCACTCGCAAATGCAACGATATCTGGATTATTTTTCAACCAGCGGTTCACGTAGGCTTTGAGTAGCGGTCGGCCATCCCGGCTGTGTCTTCCGACACCGTGAGTGATCCGAATGTGAGTGAGCCGACGTTCTCGGATAATCTGGAACAGTGCCGTAATCGCATGAGCGGCCTCGTCGACCGTAAAACCATGTAAGTCGATTTCGTATTGTGCCGGAAACGGTGCTTCATCGAGTAGACCAAGCACACGGCGGTCCACTTCGTAGCCGACGTATTCAAGCGGCTTTAGTGGATCAAGTGGCGGTGGCTCTTCGGTTGATAATCCGTGATGGGATTGGGTAATCACAGAATCCTCAGCTCGCGCACGTGCGGTTTCGATCTCATCAGATGAAAGGATTTTCTTTGGACGGATGCGAACGTCGCGTTTGATTGGTTCAACACCTGTTTCTTGCATCAGTGATTTGAATGAATCGTCAGCCATATCACAACCATAGGGTGTTAATGCGAAGTTTCAAAGTCTGCTTGCTCTCGATGCGGCATCTGTCTAGTCTTCTGACATGACAGAACTTCATACACTTCGTGACTTCCTTCGCTGGACTCTCTCTGAGTTTGGACGTCATCCGGTTGAGCTTGGGCATGGAACGGATTCTTTATGGGACGAAGCACTGGCTTTAGTGTTTGGAGCACTGTCGTTGCCACCAGACGGTAATGAACGATTACTCGACGCGACGTTGACGGTTGATGAGCGTCGTCATGTCTTGGATTTAATTCAGAAACGAGTCCATGACCGGATTCCTGTCCCGTATCTGACCAAGACAGCCTGGTATGCAGGATTGCCATTTTATGTTGACGCGCGTGTTTTGATTCCTCGGAGTCCCATTTTTGAATTAATCGAAAGGGAATTTGATCCATGGTTTGAGACACCGATTGATCGGCCAGTTCGATTTTTGGACTTATGTACTGGATCTGGCTGTCTCGGTATTATTACCGCGTTGACATTTCCCGAGAGTACCGGCGTCCTCGCTGATTTGGAGTCTGGCGCCTGCCAAGTTGCACGTGAAAATGTGGACTTCCATCAAGTCGGTGATCGACTCGAAGTGATTCAATCGGATGGCTTTGATGGCCTCTCTGAGGGTACTTTCGATGTGATCATCTGTAACCCACCCTATGTCGATGCGGAGGATATGGCCGGTTTGCCGCCTGAGTTCCAAAAAGAGCCCACGGTCGCACTGGCCTCGGGTAACGATGGATTAACACTTGTCCGACGACTACTTGGACAGGCCGCTGACTGGTTGGCAAGTGACGGAATCATGGTTCTTGAAGTGGGAAATACCTGGGGACTCCTTGATCGAGAGATCACTTCGCGTAAAGGTGAGTCGGTACAATGGTGCGAATTTGAATTTGGAGGGCACGGTGTTTGCGTTCTCTCAAAGCAGGAACTGAACACGCTATACTCAGCGTTTTGATCGGACAGATTTATGAGCGGAAATACATTCGGCACCTTATTCACAGTCTCAACGGCCGGCGAGAGTCATGGGCCTGGACTGGTTGCTGTTGTTGATGGATGTCCGCCGCAGATTCCGCTTTCGGTGGACGATCTGCAAATTGATTTGGATCGCAGAAAGCCCGGGCAGAGTAAGCACACCACACAGCGTCGCGAAGCTGATGAGGTCGAGATTTTATCTGGCGTTTTTGAGGGGATGACGACCGGTACGCCGATTGCACTCTTGATTCGCAATACAGATCAGCGGTCCAAAGATTATTCAAATATCAAAGATGTATTTCGTCCAGCGCATGCCGACTACACCTATGAGCACAAGTATGGAATCCGTGATTACCGCGGCGGTGGTCGTAGTTCTGCGCGAGAAACTGTGATGAGAGTGGCCGCTGGAGCGATCGCTAAGAAAGTGTTGGCTCGTCTATATTCGGTCAAGGTGCGTGGGTGTTTGACACAACTCGGTCCGATTGAATGCGAGATTAAAGATTGGTCGATGGTCGACTCAAACCCATTTTTCAGTCCAGATCCGGATCGACTCGAAGAGCTTGAAAGCTACATGAATCAACTGCGCCGCGATGAAGACTCGATTGGTGCGCGTTTGACAGTGGTTGCTGATGGGTTACCACCAGGATGGGGTGAACCCGTCTTTGACCGACTGGATGCTGATATCGCCCATGCGTTGATGTCGATCAATGCTGTGAAGGGTGTTGAAATCGGAGAGGGTATGGCGGTTGCCAATCGTCGGGGCTCCGAGCATCGGGATGTGATGACTCCTGATGGATTTCTAACAAATAACGCAGGCGGAGTGCTGGGAGGAATCAGTACTGGGCAACCATTGGTCGCGCACTTAGCGCTTAAGCCAACAAGTTCAATCACGACACCAGGTAAGACCATCAATAAGTATGGCGAGGTAACCGATGTGATTACCAAGGGTCGTCATGACCCTTGTGTTGGGATTCGTGCAACGCCGATTGCAGAGGCGATGGTCGCCTTGGTTCTCCTTGATCACGCGCTTCGCCATCGTGGGCAGAATGGCCATGTCGCGATTGAGACTCCCGTGATCCCCGGATTTGCATCGACGTGACAACCGCGGTGCCGGGCGCTCGCCTTGGCAGCTTATATGGGCTGTATTTTGCGGTTGTCGCGCTCAGCGTTGGTTGGTTTGGCCCCTTTTTTCAATCGCGTGGATTCACTGCTACTGAAATTGGTATCGCGATCGGTGTGCTGACGGGTTCGAAAATTTTCGCGCCTTATCTGTGGGGCACCCTTGGTGACTTACTTCCAAATCGGCTCAGAGTCGTACAGATTGGCATCATTGGGTCGACATTGGCGGCAGGATTGTTGCTCGTTGAGGTTGATTTCCTCGGACTCTGCTTAGTTCTGGCGCTTTTCGGCGTTTTCTGGAATGCGATCATCGCTCAATTCGATACCTTAACGCTCCAGTATTTGGGTAAGAATCATCATCGTTATTCGTCCATACGCGTGTGGGGCTCGATCGGCTTTATTTTGATGATGTTAGGATCAGGCTGGCTTTTTTCCGACGTCGATTTTGGTTTTCTACCCTGGTTGATCATTGGTGGTTTGTTGCTCTCAGTTATCATTTCCCTGACTTTGCCAGCACATGGCCGAATCCATCCGAATGCATCAAACGAAGTCCAGATTCGAAGCTGTCTGACCAATCTGTCAGTGTGGATTTTCTTTGGGGTTGCTTCAGTGAACCAAATGACTCACGGGCCTTTGAATGTGTTTTACACTCTCTATGTTCAAGATCATGGATTTACTGCATTTCAGGCGGGGCAACTCTGGGCACTGGGAGTGTTTGCTGAGGTCGTTTTATTTTTTGTATTGCCGCGTTTCATCCGTACACTCGATCTTCGGGTTCTTTTAACGATTTCCTTGGTATTTGGATCGCTCCGATGGATGCTGATGGGCGGATATCCTGATGTCGTTTGGCTGGTAATCGGACTTCAGCTATTGCATGCGTTTACGTTTGGCGCGATTCACTCAGTCAGCATCGAGTTTATTCGCCGTTGGTTCCCTGGAAAATTATCTGGTCGCGGTATGGCGCTGTATAGCGGATGTGTATTTGGCGTAGGCGGTTCGTTGGGAGCAACTTTGTCAGGGATTGCCTGGGAATCTTTGGGTGGCAGTAACACGTTTCTATGTGCCGGATTAGTCACTGGTGTGACCGCGATGATCGCTTGGTTCAGCCTTCGGAACGCACGACTGGGAGCACAATCTTTCAAGCCCTGATCCTATGGTCTGGATGGATTTCTGATAGACTATCGGG
>MDTB01241509.1_pt1 | contig 11979 bp, 13 predicted proteins | sample 811161 | NCBI WGS metagenome assembly MDTB01 (sample SAMN05326650, study PRJNA326480) | marine metagenome | isolation source: seawater | place: Mediterranean Sea | collected 2009 | reverse complement strand
CATTGCCAGCCGACAACAGGTTTGTGTATTGGTAGGTCATGGATTCACCTCCTTATACAACTTTCTATCCAACTCCGCTCGGGCTCAACGGGTATACGTCCACGTTCATCGACACCGCGATTCAAAACGTGCCGTCAAGCGGTGTATTGCTCTGGTAGTGGCGAAAATCCGATGACGTCCTGTGGACGCACACCCATTGCGTGGGAACGTTCAAGTCAGAGCAGCAATATTCGATGGTCGACTGGTTGCGACACGTAGAAACGGATGACAATGACCGTGTCGGCACATGGTTTCACCGGTGTTTGTCCGGAGAAACCTGCCAGTATCGAATGGTCGATGCGGGAGGTACCGAGCGACGTGTTGAAAGCACTCTCTGGCGCATAGAACAGTCCTGTGATGGCGAACCGAATACCATGGCTGGCATCGCCTGATACCGGGTACCGGCGTAAAAGTGGTTTCACCCCTCGTCCGGTTCTATCGGGAATTCACCGAATCAAACAACATTCGATTGATGATGTCTGTGCATCAGCCTCCTGCACCCTCCGAATTGCCGCTATTCAGACCATGGATGAGATTTCGGGGTGAACCTGAAATGACGTTGAACGCACGACAGCTGCCCGGTCCCATGCTTTGCAGCACCTGCGGTCAGAGCATTGGGAGCGATCACCTTCTGCTAAAGATGGTTGACCAGGGTGCTCACCTCACAGGCCATCTGATGTCGTCGCTTTTCCGCCAGCCATTCGCCGGGCATAGAATCGGCGTGTCAAATCCCCTGCAAAACCATGACAAGGTCGTTCGCCGGAAACACTGTCATTACAGATCGGCAGTTCCAGCTCAGCGACACATCTGTCACTCCTGGTGCCAAGGCCACCACCGATTGCAAGTCTTTCCCCGCGCGGACCAGATCGCATCCGTCTATTGCTGGGCGACGATGACCCCCGGATCACGAGCTGCCAGGGGACAGTGCTGAGGGAACAGGGTTATGAGGTCGTTATCCACAATGATCCGATTTATGCCCACGCCATGCTTCGAAGACAACCGGTAGACATTCTGGTGACGGATGTAGATATGCCAGGAATGTCCGGCCCGATGCTTGCGAGTATCGCGAGATCTCTCCAACCAGACATCCAAGTCATCTTCTGCTCTGGCGACCCTCAATCATTGGATGGACAGCTGGAATACATACGTGGCTTTCATGCGGAAGACTGGGCTCGAGTTGATAAACCGATGGACGCGGCGCAACTGGTTCGTCAGGTCAGGAAACACATGACGCACTCACAGACAAATCAGTCGAGGGCGGCTGACAATGTGGGACCGATCTGGCGACGCAGGACCAGATCACAGAGCGGATCAAGGTCGGTTTCCTGATTATTGATAATCACCAGCCGCGCACCCATTCGCTTAGCCATCTGCGGCAAAAGTGCAGCCGGGTATACCACCAGTGACGATCCCATGACGAGCATCAGGTCGCAGTTCCGGGTTGCTGTTTCCGCTGCGTGTAATACATCTGACGATAGGGACTGCCCAAAAGAAATTGTTGCCGTCTTGATCGGACCGCCGCAATGACAATAGGGAACAGTCTCGTCCGGAAAGAAAATCTCGCGAACCTCTGCCAGCTCGTAGTGCTTACCGCACGAAAGACAGGTCGCGTAGTTGCTGTTGCCATGCAGTTCAATGACCTTGTCATCGAGGACACCGGCCTTCTGGTGCAATCCATCAACATTCTGGGTAATCACTGACTGTAACCGACCCATGCGATACAGCGCGGCACAACCTTCATGTCCTGCATTGGGTAACGCATCTGCCATTCGATAACCCCCACTCAGTTTTTGCCGCCAGGATTCGCGTCGTTTGTCCTCAGAATTCATGAACTCTGAGAACTCGATAGGGGTTATTTTTGTCCAAACACCGTTCGGTCCCCGGTAATCGGGTATTCCCGATTCTGTCGAGATACCGGCACCGGTAAACGCAGTGATGTTCTGCGACGACATCAGCATGTCGCGAAGCGCCTTAATTTCACTATCGATATCCGTCATGAGCTTTCACCCCTGTTTGCCGGTGGAGTCAATCCGCGGGCGAGTTGTCCGAAGGCAGTTGGTCTCGCCTTACCGATACGTCGTACGATTTGACGCGCGCAATTCTCAGGATTGGTCGCCGAGGTGTCCACTGACAGATCATAGATGCCATGACGATGACAGCTGACCATCATACCGGTGGCGGTCCCGGGGAATCGGCCGGGCCTTTGTGCCTCGCGACGGGCAAGTTCGCTTTCCTGACACTGAACACCGACAAAGAATGTCCGGTCGTGAGGTAGAACTCGAATGTAGTCATCAAGGAACGTTCGTTCACAGATGACGTCATCGATGATCAGATTGTTGCCCGCGTCGGCCACAGCGGCACACGCGCGGTGCATGCCAAGGACCGTCGTATGACCAACGTCACCATACCTAATCTCAGTATACGGCGTTCCCTCCGTCGGATGGACGGGTACCACGTTAAGTCCACGAGCCCCATCACTGCCTTCGGGTGCATTCAATCCGCGGTATTGTGGCGCCATACCGTCTCGAAACTGATCCAGTGCCATGTAGAGCCAGGGATCCGGCAAAATTGACTGGAGCTTTCTTGCCAATGTGGTTTTTCCCGCGCTCGAGGTGCCATTCAAGAGAATAATCCTGGCCGTTGCCTCGTTCTTCGGGGGCACGTTTCTATACCTGCCAGACAGCGGTAGGGACATCCTCGCCGAAGGATTCCCTGTATCGTCTGGCGAACGCTACCTGATCAAACCGGTATCCTTGAGGATCCTCGTGTTCCAGGTTGAAAGTCGCCGTCAACGCGCCGAGTCGGGCACAGGCGTCCGGCGCCTGACCGGCGACCAGGCCCGAAACGTAACCGGCGCGAAAAGCGTCGCCACATCCCGTCGCGTCCCCTGACAGCTGAGGCGGCACTGCTGGACTATGGACTGTTTGCATACCGTCGCGGAAGATATCCACGCCGCGGGCACTCCGGGTAACAATCGCCTGGCGAACCTGCGTCACGACCTCTTGTGCACTGATTCCCGCGTTCTTCTGTAAAATGTCCCACTCGTGATGGTTGCAGATCACATAGTCGCTGAGTTCGATCAGTTCCCGTAATTCCACCTCAGTGAACTCCGAGAGTCCCTGGCCTGGATCAAAAAAGATCGGAATACCGAGTTCTGCAAGGTCCCTCGCCTGACTCAGCATCAGTGAAGCGGTTTCCGGTGCCAGCACCGCCAGCTGAAAGTGCTCAATTCCCTCGATGGCATTGGGTTTGACCCGGAGATCGGAGAGGGCCCCACCGGCATGGAAACCCGTGATCTGGTTGCCCTCGTCGTCGCTCAGAACGATGGCGGTCGCGCACTGGGAGAGCGTCTCGTCAACCGCGATGTAGTTGATATTCACACCGAGATCGCGCAGATAGTCTCGATACTGATCATTAAAATTGCGTCCGGCAGCGGTTAGCGGCACCGCATCGACGCCGAACTGTCGCAGGCCATAGGTGATATTCATGCCGCAGCCACCAAACGCGGTGCGCAGAGTAGCCAGCTGCAACGAGATATTCAGCGATTTGATGTCGTATCGAGACTGGTATTGGCCAAAGGAACCGTCGTATCTGCCCAGCAGGTCAAGTGCGATGCTGCCACAAACCAAAACACGCGGGTTCGCTGCTGATCCTTCGCGGAACACGATGTTTAATATCCCAGTGCCATCCCAGAGTGGATCGTACGGCAACTCGCCGGTTGTCGCGACCCCGACAGCCTAGCGCCCACGCTCATCAGGTCCGGCAAGGGCGGCGAAGGCCGTAAAGGCGGTGAGGATCTGATCCAGGTCCGAGTCTTCCACATCCAAGTGGAACACCAGACGTTTGGTTGAGATCACAATACCTCGCGCTTGCAGAAAAGGCTGCAATTGTCCGAGAGGTAGTGAAGGTGCCAGCATAACCATATTAGTCGAATTACTCGCGGGAATCCCAAGCCCATGAAGGTGATCAGCCAACTTTTGAGCCCGGTGATGGTCTTCTGCGAGTCGGTCAACGTGGTGATCCAGGGCAAAAAGACCCGCTGCGGCGAGAATTCCCGCCTGGCGCATCCCGCCACCCAGCATTTTTCGGAGTCGTCTCGCACGAGCGATGAAGCTTTCGTCTCCCACAAGTACAGATCCCACCGGGCATCCAAGACCTTTGGACAGGCACAAACTCACCGAATCGAATGACTTTGAAAGATCCCCGGCAGTCGTTTTCTGGGCGATTGACGCATTCAGCAGGCGCGCACCATCGAGATGGCTCGAAAGGCCACATTCAGCAAGCAGTTGACCAAATTCGGTGAGATAAGTAGGTGTCAGCGCTCTACCTGCTTGCGTATTCTCCAGGCAGATCAGACGGGTCTTTGCGAAATGAGCATCGTCCGGCTTGATGACCTCGCGTACCTGATTCAGATCCAGTTCCCCACGATCATTGAAGGGCAGCGGCTGAGGCTGGATGCTTCCTAAGACGGCACCGCCACCAGCCTCATAGCGATAGGTGTGAGCGTCCTGGCCAGCAATGTACTCATCGCCACGTTCACAATGGGACAGCAATGCCAGCAGGTTTGATTGAGTCCCGCTGGGTACAAGAAGGGCAGAGGCTTTGCCCAGGAGCTTTGCAACCCGCGTCTCCAGGCGGTTCACGGTCGGGTCTTCACCGTAGACGTCGTCGCCGACTTCCGCATTGGACATGGCCTCGCGCATCGCGGCAGTAGGTTGAGTCACGGTATCACTGCGCAGATCAATCACGACGGCAGAAACTCCTTGATTGAAATGTGGTTTGTTCTCGCCAACAGCACGACAAACGCACCGCAACCGTCAAAAAGAAGCTCACGGGACCATTCACGTGGTTTATCGAAAACATAGAATCAGTGAAAAGGGATTAAATTAGAAATACATGGATATGTAACATAATGTAAATCCTACCTCTAATTCCGCGTTGACACCCACGCTCCTCAACCGATAATGGCCTGCATGTATACCGGAATTGTTCAGGAAATGCTGCCCGTCTCATCGGTCGAGGTCGAGGGTGGCGTGATGCAGTTTTCTATCGACTTTCCACCCGTCTTATTGGCGGACCTCGTCATTGGCGCAAGTGTCTCCGTCAATGGCACCTGCTTTACGGTCACGGCCCTGTCTGGGACCACCGTATCCTTCGATGCAATCGCCGAAACGCTCAGAATCACCAACATCGGCGAGTTGCAAACAGGTTCACTGGTGAACATTGAACGATCTGCAGCTTCTGGCGCTGAAGTGGGTGGTCATATCCTCTCTGGTCACGTCATGGATACTGCGACCGTTCTGGCGATTGAGACCGAGGAACGCAACTGTCGTATGACGTTTCAGGGCCAATCAGACTGGATGCGGTACGTCTTCAATAAGGGTTTCCTGGCCATCAACGGCTGTAGCTTAACGGTCGCCGATATTGAGCTCGAACGCGCCCAGTTCTACGTCAACCTGATTCCCGAGACGCTGCGAGTGACCAATTTTTCGAAGCTGAAGGTGGGTGATCGGGTGAATATTGAGGTCGATCAGCAAACCCAGGCAATCGTTGACACCGTTGAACGGACACTGGCGAGGCAGCAGGCCGGCTAGAACTGTCGGCATTCCCCATATCAATCGCCAAGAAACCGGTCCAAAAAGCCTGAAACTTCCAGCCAGTGCACGTCTCCGTTAACATGCCGGCCTAATTTCTGACAGATGACACCCCTGATGGGACTGCGACTCTTTGACACCTACGAACGTGAAGTCCGTGACTTCGTACCCCTCGAACCGGGAAAAGTAGGTCTGTATTGCTGTGGTCCTACAGTCTACAACTACGTCCATATCGGCAACCTGAGGACCTACCTCTTCGAGGACTTGCTGCGACGGACGCTGGAGCTGGCCGGGTACGACGTCAATCACGTGGTGAACATCACAGACGTGGGGCACCTCACATCCGATGCAGACTCAGGTGACGACAAAATGGAGGTCGGATCACGACGCACCGGAATGACGGCCTGGGAAATGGCGGACTACTATACTGAGGCGTTCGAAGCTGACCTCGCTGCGCTCAATGTCCTACGGCCCCGGACCTTCTGTCGAGCAACTGATCACATTGCTGAGCAGATCCAGATGATCAGCGAACTGGAGGAGGCGGGGTTTACCTACCGCATCACCGATGGCATCTACTTCAATACCCGTAAACTGAAGAACTATGGCCACCTTGCACGCCAGAACATTGAAGGTTTACAGGCGGGTGCGCGCGTAGAGCAGGGTGAGCGTCAGTTTGTCACCGATTTCGCGCTGTGGAAGTTCTCTGCCGCCGGTGAGCAGCGCCAGATGGAATGGGACAGCCCCTGGGGTGCGGGGTTTCCCGGATGGCATATCGAGTGTTCAGCGATGTCGTCCCGGTATCTGGGCGACCTGTTTGATATCCACTGCGGTGGTGAGGATCATATTCCCATCCACCATACCAACGAAATTGCGCAGACGGAGGCAAGCCGGGGTACACGGCTGGCCAACTTCTGGATGCACGGCTACTTCCTGAAGCTTGGAAGTAGCAAAATGTCGAAGTCGTCTGGGGAGTTCCTGAGGCTCTCGACACTCCAGGAGCAGGGATTTGATCCTCTGTTCTACCGGTATTTCTGTCTGACAGCACACTATCGGACCCAGATGACCTTTTCGTTCGAGTCACTCGAGTCCAACAAGATCGCTCTGAATCGCTTGTACGAGCATGCCTGGCAATGGGGAGAACCCGGTGAGGTTGATACGGATCATTGGCAGCGCTTTCAGGACTGTCTCTTCGATGACCTAAACATGCCTCGCGCTATGGCCGTTGTATGGGAACTCGTACGTTCTGACTTGCCTGATGCCACCAGGAAGGCGACCCTGTTGGCGTTTGACCAGATTCTTGGCCTTGATATCGCGGAATATGTTCCTTATTCAGTGGACGTTCCCGCTGAGATTCAGGCGATGGCTGAAGAAAGAGAGGCCGCCAGGACGCAAAAGCAATGGGATAGGGCAGATGAGTTGCGTGATGCCATCCTGGCAGCTGGTTTCCAGATTGAGGACGCTCGCGAGGGCCCTCAACTGAAAAAGACATGAGCTGAAGCCTTGCGTGTGATTATCTGGTGTGAGCTCCCTGCCAGGCTTCAATGTCGGTAGCGGGGCCAAGGTGCAGCTCGAAGCCACACTCAAACATGCCAATTTTGGCTCGTGCCCAGCGTACATCGCTGCTCAGGAAGAGTTTGCCAGCACCGGTCTGTTGTCCACCCAGAGGTCCAGATGACTACCTTCGGGTACAGGGATCCGCGACCGATTCGAATGCCGTGGGGTGATAAATCCAGCCTCTCGCAAGAGGTCGTTGTGCCGACCATTTCCTGATTGTCGCTTTTGACGATCTGCACGAAGAGCTTGTAGCGAAGTCCTGCGCGTGCATCCCGGCGCGTATCTGTATCCAATTCCATATCGGATCCCCGCTTGTCTCCGAAGCGACGACGACATGCTTCGCTGATATGTGTAACTTTGGCCATGATGAGTGAGCTGGTCATTGTCGTTTCCCTTCTAAATAAATCGTTATTGACGGGAAGTTGGCGAGATGCGAGCCAACTTTTCTAAAGTTGTATTTTTATCTAATATAAACAATGACATACCCTATTTTATGACGCGCTTTTGAGTCCCCTAGGAAGGTGACCAAATTTGTCTGGCAAGCAATCGCGTCCTGTCCAGGTGACACACATCGTCACTGTCGCCATAATGCGTTGCCGATGACCGGTGAATTCTTCGAACGTCTTCTCAAACGCCAGCAATTGCTGCAGACACACCTATGTATCGGCCTCGATCCCGATTTATCGCGTATTCCGGAACATTTAAGGTCCGAATCAGACGTAATCTTCCGTTTCAACCGCGCAATTGTTGATGCTACTCATGATCTGGTGTGCTGTTACAAGCCCCAGAACGCACATTTCACGGGGATTGGGGCCGAGGGCCAGCTGGAGGCAACGATCCGCTATATTCAGGGCCTGGATGTACCTGTGCTCCTCGATTCGAAACGTGGTGACGTTGAAAGTACCTCGGAGCACTATGCCCGGGAGGCATTCGAGCGCTATGGCGCCGATGCTGTCACGGTCAATCCATATATGGGTCACGACGCGATGCAGCCGTTTCTGGGCTATGCAGACCGTGGGGTTTTTATCCTCTGCCGCACATCGAACCCTGGTGGTGCAGATCTTCAGCACCTGAAGCTGGAAACTGGCGAAACCCTCTACCAGCATGTAGCGAGGCTTGCTGCCGACAGTTGGAATACCCATGGCAATGTTGGACTGGTGGTGGGCGCAACACGGCCTGAAGAACTGGCCGCTGTCAGGGATGTCTGCGGTAATCTACCCTTCCTGCTGCCTGGGGTCGGTGCGCAGGGTGGGGATATTGAGAGTGCAGTCCTGTCAGCGGAAGGTGGGCCCATCATCATGTCAGCATCCAGATCAGTACTTTATGCCAGTTCTGGTATTGATTTTGACCAGGCGGCGAGGATCGTCGCACACGAAACCCGGCTGGCCATCAACATCGCCATGCCAGGCCTCAACGGGAAAAGACCTTGATCAACGATGAAGCGACCTCAGGCAAGAGGCCTTAGGTGGGTGGTCGCCAGACACACCTGATTCGCATGACATGGTGCTTCAGACTGGCGCTGATGGTTGCCCTGGCGACGATATCCTGGCTCGCTCTCACCGAAAAACCTCCTGACGGTCTGGATCTGGGCTGGGACAAATTTAATCACGTTGCCGCCTTCAGCGTATTGGCTGGACTTGCCTGGTTCAGCAATGTCGCACCATCCAAAACACGTTACCTTGGATACGTCCTTGTTCTGACCTATGGCATCCTGCTCGAATGCCTGCAGACATTGACGCCGAACAGGGTTTTTGAATGGTCCGATATCGCGGCAGACGTTGCCGGCATCATCATTTATGCCATCGCGTTACACCACTTAGCGATACGGTTGCCGGTTCTTAGATCTCTTGTTCGAATCGAAGCAGGTTGAATACGGAATCATGGACACGGATAGCAATACCGTTACTATGATCTTGCGAAAGAACTCGTGAGCCAATAGACCGGCGAGACAGTACGCCGAGGCTGTCACGATCATTGGCTCACTGATCGGAAGGATAAGAGGGGTAGGAGGGGAATGATGAAACAACAACACAGCGGCCATCCGGATGGTGGTTTTCTGACCATCACCGTCACGCGAAGCGTGATCATTGTGCTGTCTTTGATCATCGCACCACCGGCATTTTCAGACTGGCAACTCAGGACTGAATATTCGGTCCTGTCATTCACATCCGTAAAAAACGGTACGATCACAGAAAGTCATCAAGTCTCCGGGCTCACCGGGTTTGTGTCACAGTCGGGTATCGCTGCAATCACCATCAATCTCTCATCCGTGGAAACGGGTATCCCGATACGTAATGAAAGAATGCAAAAACTGTTGTTTGAGATCACTCAATATCCGCATGCTATATTTAGTTCAAAAGTAAATATTCAAGAATTCAACAGGTTAAGCGTGGGTCAGACGACGCGGTCATCATTGGAAGGACAACTTGCAATGCATGGCCATTCTGCAAATCTCAACATACCAGTTCTGGTCAACAGATCCGGAGAGGGCACATTCATCGTGAACACAGTGAAGCCTATTGTGGTCTCGGCAGACCAATTTGACCTTGGAAATGGCGTAGAGGCCTTACGAGAGATTGCCGGACTGGCCAACATCACCCCCACCGTACCGGTATCGTTCACACTGGTGTTTGCAAAGACCGACCAGGAATGACCAAGAAAATAACCACGGCACCCGGATTCAAGCAGGGTTCAGAATAGCGCCTGTTGGTTGGATATAGGTGGTTAGATATATCTGGCTGTGTATATCGGTAATCCAAGAACTCAGGCCCGGAAAAAAACCACCGTAGCTAGAGTACTCGTTAGTCGCGTTTTCCGGTAATCAGGTCCCGGAACTTGTCCAACAGCGTTTCGTATTTGTAGTCGGTAAATTCACCAGCGTCGAAATACATGCCGTGTTCTTCACAGGCTTCGTACCAGATATGCGGCTGTTTCGGATCAGAGATCTTTATCATTTTCTTGCCGCAAACAGGACAATCAACATCTTCAATCTTGTTGTATTCCTTGCCAACCTCAGGATCGCCGCTGTCTACGAATTCAGACATCCATTTGCCCTTTAACTCTTCAGCTTCACCAGTGTCGAACCAGATACCTTTACAATTGGTGCACCTGTCTATGGTCATGTTCCGGCCATAGGTAACTTCTTCCATTGGCGAGTGACACTTGGGGCATTCCATAGGGTCGACCTTTTGATCCATTTGTGACGCGTGCGCGTGTGATTCAACGCTGCGCAAGTATAGCGCGGGTGCAGAGTCCCATGTAAGGCCATTAGCGGCCATTCAGGCCATTCGTGACTATCGTCTCTTCGAGTTCGCTATCGTTCTGTCTCGTACATTGTTCCTGTTCCTATTTCTTTTTCGGTCCAACTCATATTAGATTACGCATAAGGTATATTATGTTAAATTTTGTATTGATCTGTATGGGTAATGCCCCTAAGGACTTCCTGGGTCTCTTTTCTCACCCTCTCTTGTTCAAACAGCGCGAACAAAGCAAACAGTGCGGATAAGCAACCCTATCGCAGTTGGCACCTTCCGAACACGCCGTTATATAGTTCGCAGCGACATGACTACTGATTACGCCAGACTCTTCCTGCAGAACACGCCGCTTATTGATGTGCGTGCACCCGTTGAATTTGATCAGGGTTCATTTCCAAATGCTGTGAACCTTCCCATTATGGATGACGAAGAACGTTACGACGTGGGAATTACCTATAAGAACAAAGGTCCTGAGGCTGCTGTTGCACTGGGACACGCTCGCGTTAGCGGAACTACAAGACAATCTCGGATTACGGCCTGGAGAGCATTTGTTGATGAACATCCAGACACACATCTGTACTGTTTTCGTGGAGGTCAACGTTCCCGAATCGCCACGGAATGGCTGGCAGAGGCCGGATGCGTAGTGCCGCTCATCGAAGGTGGCTACAAGGCCATGCGACGCTTTCTAATCGACTCCTTTAATGAGCCACCCGGTATGGTACTGCTGGGTGGACAAACCGGATCTGGCAAGACAAGGTTGCTGTGGCGAGCACGGCAACAATCGAAGGAAGGTTCTCTCGTGGATCTTGCTGTCGTTGATCTTGAGGGCCTGGCGCATCACAGGGGTTCGGCGTTTGGACCAAGGCCGGATCCACAGCCTACGCAGATCAGCTTTGAGAATGCACTGGCGATTGAACTGTTGCGTAGCTCCCATCAGCTGGTGTTGATGGAGGATGAGGGGCGAATGATCGGGCGCCTCAATATTCCGCAACCGCTCCAGAATGCCATGAAGAGAGCTCCACTCCTCGTCCTAACCGCAACAAATAACGAGCGCGTTGAAATTACGTGGCAGGAATACATTCTCGACCAGTTCGAAGAACTTGCGAGCAAATGCGGCGAAGAACGAGCCCATCTGGAACATCGACGTATGTTGACTCGATCCCTCAACGCAATCGCAAAACGTCTGGGCGGCGCCCGTCATCGAGAACTTTCGAACACCATGAACAGTGCGTTTGACGCCCAGGAAAAGGGCAACGTGGACGATCATCGAATCTGGATACGCGAACTTCTCACGGAATACTACGACCCAATGTACGACTATCAGCTCAAGCAAAAGACTGATCGGGTCCAATTCACCGGTACACAGGAAGAAATCCTGGCGTGGTTGGCAGATTCAGATCGCTTCGGCGCCATGTTCCGTGACTGGCGCTGATACATCAGGTTGCAGCCTCAGGACCACCAGCGTGAACAACACAGCGCCCATCACGACCGTAATCAGTCTTTCTCGAAGCGGTGACTCCGGCAGAGAAAGCACGATG
>MDTB01201861.1_pt1 | contig 11979 bp, 11 predicted proteins | sample 811161 | NCBI WGS metagenome assembly MDTB01 (sample SAMN05326650, study PRJNA326480) | marine metagenome | isolation source: seawater | place: Mediterranean Sea | collected 2009 | reverse complement strand
CGAGGTGCAGAGGCCTGAAGGGTGCACAGTCCTGCACCAGGGTCTGACTCGGAGCCTGTAGCCGACCGCCCTTGTCAGCCGGTGATATCGCCATGACCCCGAGGCCTTGATCAAGGGCCCAGCGAGCCAACGGGAGACGTTGCTGATCCAGTAGATGCAGATGAAGGCTGCAGAAGTCGAACCGTCGGCTCCGCAGCGCTGTCTCGATGAGTGGTTCCGCACCATGGCTGCTGAAGCCCACTTGGCCAACCCGGCCGCTGCTCAGGGCCCAGTCCAGAAGCTGGGAACCCTCACCCTGCAGGGCCCAGTCCAGATGATGGGTCCGATTGATGCCGTGCACTGCCAGGTTGTCAATCTGGCTGCGGCCCAAACGGTTGAGGATGCCGTCGAGCTGTCTCTGTCCGTCCTCGAGGGTCAGCCCCGGCAGGATCTTGCTGGTGATCACCCAGCCGTTTTCAGGAGATCGGATCTGTTTGTTGCCCAGAGCCTCACCCAGAAATTGCTCGGCTGGTCCGTAGGCCGGAGCCGTCTCCAGATGATTGATCCCTGCCACTGCAGCGGCATCGAGCACCTCTCCCATTTGCTCGGCTGAGTCGAGGGCTCGCATCGTTCCAAGCGTGAAGGGACTGACTGCCCGTCCCTTACCGAAGAGGCGATGGTTCACACCTCATCCGTTGGATCGCCGTCCCGCTTGCGCAGATGCCTCACCAGCGCCGCAGGGCTGAGGTCATCCACAAAGCGGCTGAAATCGCTTTGGTCTTTGGCATCCGCTTCGGCATCCACAGGGATCGAGGCTTCGGCAACCACTTCTTCCAGCATCCAGATGCTGCTTCCTGTTCGAACGGCTAAGGCGATCGCATCACTGGGTCTGGCGTCCACCTCGATCAACTCCAATCCTTCCTCCGCCTCCGTTGGCTCAAGGTCGGGTCGCAGCTTGAGCACAGCGTGAAAGGTGTTGTCCTCGATGGCATGCACGATCACGCGATCAAGTTCCAGGCCTCCGGCCACCAACAGAGCCGCCATCAGGTCATGGCTGAGCGGGCGCGGGGGTGAACTGCCCTGGAGTCCCGCCATGATGTTGTGGGCCTGGGTTTGGTCGATCCAAATCGGAACCTGGCGCCGACCACTCGGATCTCTCAGCAGCACGATTGGGGTGCGGCTCGCTCCGTCGAGGGCGATTCCGGCGACGCTCATTTCAACCATGTCGTCGGGCACGGCTCTGTCCGATTATGACCAGAGGTTGTGCTGGGTAGATGTTTACAGGCCTTGTGCAGTCAGTCGGTCGGATTGAACGGCGCTCAGGAGCGGTCTTGGTGAGTGGCTGCAAGCCCTTTGCACCGCTGGCGGTTGGTGACAGCGTGGCGGTGGATGGGGTCTGTCTCACAGCCGCCGAGCTGGTTTCCGATGGCTTCCGCGCCGATGTGAGCGAGGAGACCCTGAACCGCACCACCCTCGGCCGTAAGGCAGATCGCGGTGGCGCTGTGAATCTCGAGCCTGCGCTTCGGCTCAGTGACCGTCTGGGTGGGCATCTGGTGAGCGGCCACGTTGATGCCACTGGAGAGGTCGTGGGCCTTGAGGCCCTGCCCAAGTCCTGGTCCCTCACGATTCGTTGGCGTGATCCCCGTTTCGGGCGTTATGTCTGTGAAAAAGCCAGCATTGCGGTGGATGGCATCAGCCTCACCGTGGCCCACTGCAGCGATGACGGGGTGACCTTTTCCTTAGCTGTGATTCCCCACAGTTGGGATGCCACAACGCTGCGAGAGTTAGTCGTAGGAGATGTCGTCAATCTGGAAGCCGATCAGCTGGCCCGTTATGCCGAGCGCTTGCTTGTTCCAGCTGAAAACCGGCAATCGTCAGAGCCGGATCTAACCGCCGACTGGCTGGCGGCTCATGGTTGGGCTTGATCGAGTTGCTGCAGAACGATGGTTCCAGAGTCCTGTTGGAGTTCAATCCTGAATTCCTGCCCTGGTTCAAGACCGAGCTGGCGGGTGTAGGCATGACCGATTAGCAGGTTGCCGTTGCCGTGAACGCGGGTTCGAAATTCAGCCTGCCTTCCGCGGCTTGCCCCTGAGGAGCTGCTGCTGCTTTTGGGGAGCTGCCAGCCCTGAGCTTCTGCTTTGGCCTCCACAAGGGCGCGGTAAAAGCTTTTTTTGAGCAGTCGACCGCTGGGTCCGACGTAGCCGCAGCCACGAGCAATGTCGTCTTCAGGTCGATTGCTCAACGATCTGGCTTTGTCCAGCAGTTCTTTGCCGACCAGCATTGCCGCTCTTAATTCAATTGAATTCTGGCCAGGCTGGCCAATCGTGGCAAGGGATCAGAGCAAATAAAGGATCACGAACAGAACCACCCAGATTCCATCCACAAAATGCCAATAAAGCTCTGCGGCTTCTAAGGGGAAGTGGTTGGCTGCGCTTAAACGTCCTTCGGGTTGGCGGGCCTGCCACCACACAATCAAGGTCATCAGTGCCCCCAACGTCACGTGGAGGCCGTGGAAACCCGTTGCTGCAAAGAATGTGCTGGCGTAAAGGTTGTCGGTGAGGCCGAATGGAAGCGTGAAATATTCGACCATCTGGCTGACCAGAAATGCGATCCCCAGCCCCGCGGTGATCAGAAGCCAGCGACGACACAGGCTGTGATCGTCTTTCCGAATGGCTTGTCCGGCTTTGTGGAAGGTGGCACTGCTCACGAGCAGCAGAATCGTGTTCAGGATCGGCAGAGGTAGTTCGAGTTCATAGATGGCCCCGTCTGGCAGTGGATTGACAGCCTTGAAGGTGAGGTAGGCGGCGAAAAAGCCGGCGAAAGTCATGGCGTCAGCCACGAGGAAGGTGGCCAGGCCGAACATCCGGTGATCCGGATGGTCTTCATGACCGGAATCAGGATGGCTCTGGTCTTGTTCGCTGATGGGAAGAGTGGTGGTCATTTGCCGCTGCTCCAGAGGTCACGGCCGCTTGTGGCGGCTAAATCAAGTTCGTCAGGTGAGATTCCATAGCCGTAGGGCTCTTCTACAAGGGGTGCCTCGCCGATCCAGTTCTCCACCGGAGGAGGAGAGCTGGTGAGCCATTCGGGCGTGAGGGCATTCCAGGGGTTGTCGCCAGCGACGGGCCCCGTGAAGGCGCTCTGGATCACATTCCAAAGGAATGGAAGGGTGCTGATCGCCATGAGCAGCGCTCCCACGGAACTGATCTGGTTGATCAGGGTGAATTGCGGGTCGTACTCAGCCACGCGGCGTGGCATGCCGTTGAGACCCAGCCAGTGCTGCGGGCCGAAGCACAGATTGAAGCCGATGAACGTGAGTGCGCAATGCAAGCGGCCCAAGTCTTCATTGAGCATGCGGCCCGTGAACTTGGGATACCAGTGGTACACCGAGGCAAAGATCACGAACACCGAACCGCCAAAGACGATGTAGTGAAAGTGAGCAACCACGAAGTAGGTGTCGTGAACATGGATGTCGAACGGCACCTGAGCGAGGGCGACTCCGGTGATGCCTCCCAGCACGAAATTCACGATGAAGCCGCAGGAAAACAACATGGCGCTGTTCAGGCTGATCCGCCCTCCCCAGAGCGTTGCTAGCCAATTGAAAAATTTAATGCCAGTAGGAACGGCGATAAAAGCGGTGGCAATCGTGAAGAACAGACGCATCCATGGCGGCGTACCGCTGGTGAACATGTGATGCGCCCAAACAACGAGGCCCAAGCCAACGATGGCCATGATGGAGTACACCATCGTCACGTATCCGAACAGCGGTTTACGTGCATGGACCGGCAGGATCTCACTGACAAGTCCAAAGGCCGGCAGCACCATGATGTAGACCGCCGGGTGGGAATAGAACCAGAAAAGATGTTGGTAAACGACAACGTTGCCGCCGAGCGCTGGATTGAAGAAACCTGTGTGGGCAACAATGTCGAAGCTCAGAAGCACAAGTGTTCCCGCAAGAACAGGTGTGGAGAGAACCACAAGAATGCTGGTTCCCAGCATGGCCCAGCAGTACATCGGTAACTGCATGAGCTTCAGCCCGGGTCTTCTCAACTTCAGGATTGTGGCAATGAAATTGATGCCACCGAAGATCGAGCTTCCACCTAAAAGAAGAACACTGAGAATCCAGATGATCTGCCCTGTTGCGGGTGTTGTGATGCTCAGTGGGGGATAAGCGGTCCATCCTGATTGCGCCGCACCGGTAAGGAAATAGCTGGTGATCAGCATCAGCCCCGCCGGAGGAATCAACCAAAAAGCAACGGCGTTCAGCCTTGGGAAGGCCATGTCCCTGGCGCCAACGTAGAACGGGATCAGATAATTTCCGAAGGCACCATTCACGACCGGCACAATCCAGAGGAAAATCATCACCGTGCCGTGCAGAGTGAGCACTTGGTTGTACACATCTCTGGCCATAAAGTCGGAGACGGGGCTGGCCAGTTCCGTGCGGATTGCTCCAGCCAGTGCACCTCCCACGAGGTAAAAGGCGAAGCCACAGACCAAGTACTGAAGGCCAATCACCTTGTGATCAACGCTGAAGCTGAAATAGCGCAGCCAGCCTGTGGGTTGGAGTCTGGGTGATTCGGGTGGGATTGCGATGGTCATTTCAGGCTGTGGTGACGGGGCTGTTGTCCGATTCGGTTGCGGCTGGTGGCGGTTTGGCGTTGTTGGTGAACCAGTTGTCCCAGTCCTCTGGTGACTCCACAACAACGGTTGAACGCATTCCGCCGTGATATGGCCCGCAGAGTTCCGCGCACACGATGGGATAACGACCTGGCCGGGTCGGGGTGAAACTCAATTGGGTCGGTTGTCCTGGAATGACGTCTTGCTTGAGCCGGAATTCAGGCACCCAAAAGGCATGAATGACATCTTTGGCTTCCATGCGCAGGGTGATGGGGCGGTCCGCAGGCACATGCAGTTCACCGGAGGTGATATCCCCGTCTGGGTAGTGAAACAGGAATGCAAATTGCATGGCTGTGACATCAATGGGAAGAGCATTGATTGGTCCTTGCGATTGGACGGAACCGGAGCTGATCCCTCCCCAGACTCGCTCAGTTTTGGCTCCACTCATGTGGTCATGGGAGAGAGGAACCATTCCGCCCATTCGGTCATAAATGTCGTAGCTGTACAGACCTACAAACAGCACAACAATGGCGGGAACAGCCGTCCAGAAGATTTCCAAGGGAAGATTCCCTTCGATGGCGATGCCGTCGCCCAATTGGCCACTTCGTCTTCGAAAGCGGACCAAGCTGAACACCAGCAGACCCACAATTCCGACAAAAAGAATGACCCCGATTGTGAACAGAACCTTAAAGAGCTCGTCGTAAATCGGGGCGTTGCTGCTGGCGTCGATCGGTAGAAGGTTGATGTTCTGGCCAACCCAAAGCCCCCCGAGAACGAGGACCATCCCGATCACAAGCGTGAGTATGGACGAAGGGATCTGCACCTGAAATATCCCTAATTCCATTCAGCGTATGGAGCGTGCTGCCTATCTCCATGAAGTGATTGTTAAGTCACTGCTGGTGTCAGGAAAAGGGCATGTGTGAGCTCCTTTTTGTGTTGTACTCGTCCACACATCGTGCCGATGTTCGGTACATCGCTACGTTCCGATCAGTACCCATTGGTCGCATCGGATGGAGCCAGTTCGATGACGTTGTCACCCTTGCCAAATGCCCGTCAGCGACTGGCACAACTTTCGGCTCATCTTGTTGTTGCGGTCATTGCCTTGGTGGTGATCGGGGGTGCAACCAGGGTCATGGAAGCCGGTCTTGCCTGTCCAGACTGGCCTCTCTGCTACGGCTCCCTTCTCCCTGGACGTCAGATGAACGTTCAGGTGTTTCTCGAGTGGTTTCATCGGCTTGATGCCTTCATCGTCGGTGTCGCCATGTTGGTGATGGCAGTCACGTCGGTCCTGCTTCGCCGTCAGCTTCCCCGTTGGCTCCCTTGGCTTGCAGTGGCTCTGGTGGTGCTTGTCGCTCTCCAGGGCGGGTTGGGAGCGCTGACTGTGCTGCAGCTCCTGCCCACCGGGATTGTCATGGCACACCTGGCCATGGCGCTGACCCTTGTGGCTCTTCTCAGTGGCCTCACGCAGCGCCTTCTCAATCCACTGGCCGATGTCGCTCCGTTCTGGTGGCGTTTTCTCTGCGGTGCTTCTCTGCTGGCGGTGTTTGGCCAATGCCTTTTCGGGGCTCGGATGGCGACGGCCTGGGCGGCACAACGCTGTCTCAGTGGTGGTGATGCCTGCCGATGGGTGTCGGTTCACCGATTCACGGCCATGCCGGCTGCCGCCACGGTGTTGCTGTTCGTTGTGGTTGCTCTGCTGGCGGGGGGCTGGGCCCGCCGTCAGTGGCCGCTGCTTCTCGGAGTTGTGGCATTGATGGGCCTGCAGGTGGCCCTTGGGGTGTTCACCTTGCGCCTTGGCCTTGCCCAGCCAGCGGTGACGGTGGTGCATCAGCTGGTGGCCGCCTTGCTCGTGGCCCTGCTTGCGGCCCTGATGGCCCGCTCTCCGAATTCGAGTCCGGACCCCTGTCCTGTCGTCTTGGACGATCTCTCTCTGGAACCTTCCCATGGCTGAACTTTCTGCTGCAACACGTCCCACCCGTGAGGAAGTTGTTCCCTCTCGAAAACGTGTGAAGTTGCCTCCCTGGTTGGAGGTGGCCAAGCCGCGATTGATCCCACTTCTGCTCGCCACAACGCTGGGTGGGATGGCTTTGAGTGAGGCCTGGCCTATCCCATCACCTCGCCTGGTGTGCACATTGGGTGGTGGCGCTCTGGCTTCAGCGGCAGCGGGCGTGCTGAATTGTTTGTGGGAACAAGATCTGGATGGCCGGATGGCCCGAACCAGTGGCCGGGCCTTGCCATCCGGACGCCTCTCCCCGACCAGTGCCTTCATCGGTGCGATCGCCTGCACCTTTGCCGCGTCGATGCTTCTGGTGGGTGGGGTGAACTGCTTGGCCGCCGGACTCTCCCTGTTGGGCCTTTGCAGTTATGTGTTGCTCTACACAGCCCTCTTGAAACCTCGGACCTCCCAGAACATCGTGATTGGCGGAGTCGCAGGTGCCATTCCTCCCCTGGTGGGTGCGGCAGCAGCGACGGGCCATCTCGGCCTCAGCAGCTGGTGGTTGTTCGCTCTTGTGATGGTCTGGACTCCCGCTCATTTCTGGGCACTGGCTCTGTTGCTTCGAGAGGACTACAGGGCCGTTGGCATCCCCATGCTTCCCGTGGTCCGGGGCCCTGTTGTGACGGCACGGGCAATCCGCACCTATGGCTGGATCACCGTTTTGCTAAGTGCTTTTGGGGTCTTGGCCCTCCCATCAGGTGGTGTTTTCTACGGCTTGATGTTGCTTCCCTACAACGGAAGGTTGGTGCAGCTCGTGCAACGTTTGTCGCTTGATCCAGACAGCCTTACCAATGCCAAGGCTCTCTTCCGCTGGTCGATTCTCTATCTGTTCGGCATTTGTCTGCTGTTGATTCTCAGTCGCACGGATCTCGCCAGTGGTTTTGATCTGCAGGTGCAGCATCTGGGATTGCAGCTTCTGATGTTGCGCTGAACAGTCCCTAGATTCCCCTGAACCTGCAGTGCATTCCTGCGACGGTGCCTGATGGCGTTGATTGAACTCCGGAACATCTCCAAGACCTACGGCAACGTCACGGCGCTGCGTGAACTGGATCTGACTGTTCCGGAAGGTTGTCTCTATGGCCTGCTGGGGCCCAATGGAGCCGGAAAGACCACGGCAATGCGGATCCTGGCAACACTCCTGGCTCCGGAACAAGGCTCGGTTCGTGTGGATGGAGTTGATGCTCTGGCCGACCCCCGAGCTGTTCGTCGGCTACTGGGTTACGTGGCTCAGGACGTAGCCATAGACAAGATTCTCAGCGGCCGTGAACTGCTTCAGCTTCAAGGCGATCTTTATCACCTTCGACGCGGGCATCGCGACGAGCGGATCGCGGATCTGATCCGGAGGCTCGACATGGCTGATTGGATCGATCGCCGCTGCGGCACTTATTCAGGTGGCATGCGTCGCCGGTTGGATCTCGCCGCTGGTTTGCTGCACCGACCCCGCCTCCTTGTGCTGGATGAACCGACCGTTGGTCTCGATATCGAAAGTCGCAGCGCCATCTGGCAGTTGCTGCGTCAGCTCGTTCAGGAGGGCACCACTGTTCTGCTGAGCAGCCACTACCTCGAAGAAGTGGAAGCTCTTGCCGATCGCATGGCAATCATCGACGACGGTCGCGTCATTGCTGAGGGGACGCCGACCGAGCTCAAGCAACGACTCGGTGGTGATCGCGTCACCCTGAGGGTTCGTGAGTTCAGCGATTTCGATGAGGCCGCTCGTGTGCGTGCTCTGCTGGAGCCGATTCATGGCGTCCGGCAGGTTGTCATTAATCGAGCTCAGGGTTTTTCCCTCAACCTTGTTGTGGAGGGAGGCCTCGTGATCCAACAGCTTGAGTCGACGCTTGAGGGTGCTGGCATTCCTGTGTTTGCCCTTGCTCAGAGTCGACCCAGCCTGGATGACGTCTACCTTCAGGCAACAGGACGCACCCTGATGGATGCCGAACTGGCCATCGCTGGTCAGCGGGATGTCAAGCAGGAAAAGCGTCAGTCCATGCGTTGATCCCTTCGATGACCTCTTCCACAGCCTCCTCAGGCCTTGAAGCCCAGAGCTCTGGTGCAGTCGCTGAGCTCACCCAGGAGACCCTGGCACTCACCCGGCGCTTGTTTTTGCAGCTCGTCCGCCGTCCTTCCACCTTGGTTGCAGGGATCCTGCAACCCTTGATCTGGTTGATTCTTTTTGGGGCGCTGTTTGCCAAGGCCCCTGAAGGATTGCTGCCTGGTGGTATGAGTTACGGCCGCTTCCTTGGGGCCGGCGTGATTGTTTTCACCGCCTTCAGTGGAGCTCTCAATGCCGGACTTCCGGTGATGTTCGATCGGGAATTCGGGTTTCTGAATCGCCTGCTTGTGGCCCCTTTGCGCAGCCGTAGTTCGATCGTGCTGGCCTCCGTGATCTACATCACGGCACTGAGCCTTCTGCAGAGCCTGGCGATCATGGTGACTGCAGCAGCTCTTGGCTACGGCTGGCCAGGAGTCGCTGGCCTGGCCTTGGTGCTTGTGACCCTGTTGCTCCTTGTCTTTGCCGTCACGGCCCTCAGTCTCGGTCTGGCTTTCGCTCTACCGGGTCATATCGAGCTCATTGCTGTCATCTTCGTGGCCAACCTGCCGCTTCTATTCGCCAGCACTGCTCTGGCTCCTCTGGCGTTCATGCCCGGCTGGCTGGGGTGGCTGGCAGCGCTGAATCCTCTTACCTTCGCCATTGAGCCCATTCGGGCCGCCTACCAAGGCCCCCTCGACCTATCGATGGTTCTACTTGAGGCTCCTTACGGGAATGTGACTGGCTCAGGTTGTCTCCTGATTCTTGTGGTTCTCACCCTCGGGTTGTTCCTGTTGATTCGTCCTCTGCTTAATCGCAAGCTCGCCTGACATCGTGTCTTCCCATCCATTGCAAACAGCCTCGATCCGTCAAAACCTTCTGGCTCAACAGATCCAGCTCGCCCGAGAAAACGGCGATGAACAGGGTTTGATGCGACTCACCAGTCAATGGGTGCATCGTTTTGGTGTTGCTTCCTTATCTCAGCCGGAGATGACATCCACAACCGACGAGCCAACGGTTGTTGCGGATCCGCCGATCCCGACCCCGCGTTTTCTGCGCCGCTGGCTTCCCCAGGGTGGAGATGCCCTGCCAAAAGCATCCTGAACTCCCCATGATTCCAACTGCTGAAGCGCTCCAAAACGGACTGATTGTCTCGGTCCAGGCGCCGATGGGATCTCCCATGCACCATCCCGATGTCATTGCTGCGATGGCCGAAGCAGCACTCCGCAACGGTGCTGTAGGCGTGCGTCTTGAAAGTCCTGAGCACATTGGGGCTGTGCGCCGTCGCTGTCCCCAGGCACTCATTGTTGGCTTGTGGAAGTGTTCCTTCCCTGGAAGCTCCGTGTACATCACGCCGGGCTGGAGGGAAATCCAGGCGGTGTGGTCGGCTGGAGCTGATGTGATTGCTCTGGATGCAACGGAGCGTGGCCGTCCGGATGAGCAGGATCTTGCTGATCTGATTCAACGAGCTCGAGGGGAGCTGCGTGCACCGCTGATGGCCGATATCGATTCGGTGGCCAATGGCCTTCGCGCTGCTCAACTCGGCTGTGATTGGGTCGGCACAACCTTGTACGGCTACACCGAGGAGACTTCGGCTGAATGTCCACCCGGTTTGCAGTTGCTCCCTGAGCTGCGGTCTCAACTACCAGCTTCTGTTCGTCTGATCTGCGAAGGAGGCATCGCGTCACCGGAAGCGGCACGTGCGGCTCTTCATGCCGGAGCCGACAACGTTGTTGTGGGAACGGCGATCACTGGAGTGGATCTCCAGGTGACCGCCTACTGCCGCGGGATGGCGGGTTGATCACATCATCCCTGGCATGCCCATGCCACCCATGCCGGGCATGCCCATACCACCCATTCCACCCATGCCGCCCATCGGGTCGCCGCCGCCCTCAGGCGCTGGAGCAGGAGGCTCGGGCTTGTCGGCGATCACCACTTCGGTGGTGATCAGAAGACCGGAGATCGATGCTGCGTCCTGAACAGCGAGTCGCACCACTTTCGCCGCATCAACAATTCCGGCCGCTTGCAGGTCCTCGTACGTTCCAGTGAGGGCATTGAATCCCTTGCCGCTTTCTTGCATGGCGGCAATCACCACATCACCATTCTCACCAGCATTGGTTGCAATCTGGTGGATCGGTGCCGTTAGGGCCCGTTGAACGATCTCAACGCCGGTGCGGTGATCGCCGCTGAGGCTGTTCCGGAGATCGTTCAGGCCATCAGCAAGCTGCAGCAATGTGCTGCCTCCTCCGGCAACGATCCCTTCCTCCACGGCGGCTCTGGTGGCGTTGAGGGCATCCTCGATCCGCAGCTTGCGGTTCTTGAGTTCGGTTTCCGTCGGTGCCCCAACCTTGATCACGGCAACTCCGCCGGCCAACTTGGCGATGCGCTCTTGGAGCTTTTCGCGGTCGTAATCCGAATCGGTGGCCTCAAGTTCGCGGCGGATTGCGGCCACACGATCACCAACGGCTTGGCGGTGATCATCGTTGGCGACGATTGTTGTGGATTCCTTACTGATGGTGATGCGACGTGCCTTGCCCAAGTCTTCCAGGGTGACTTTGTCCAGAGTCATGGCCTTGTCTTCGCTGATCAGCGTTCCCCCGGTCAAGATCGCGATGTCGGCGAGGGCTGCCTTGCGGCGTTCGCCGAAGGCGGGGGCTCGGACGGCTGCAACCTGAAGGACACCGCGGCTCTTGTTCATCACAAGGGTTGCGAGAGCTTCCCCTTCCACTTCCTCGGAGAGGATCAGCAAGGGTGAACCGCTCTTCTGCACGGTTTCCAGCACCGGCACCAGATCGGTGATGGTGCTGATCTTGCGATCGGTGAGCAGGATCAGAGGATTCTCGAATTCGCAGACCTGACGCTCGCTATCGGTGACGAAATAGGGCGAGCTGTAGCCACGGTCGAAGGCCATCCCTTCCGTGATTTCCAGCTCGGTTGCCAGGGATGTCGACTCCTCGACGGTGATCACGCCATCGGTGCTCACCTTCTCCATGGCTTCGGCAATCATCCGGCCGACTTCCTCATCCCCACCGGAACTGACGGTGGCGACCTGACGAATGGCATCACCCGCCACGGCTTGACTTCTGTCGTTCAGTCCCTGAACCACGTGGGCAACGGCTTTGTCCATCCCGCGGCGGAGTTCCACGGGGCTGGCACCGGCAGCCGTGTTGCGCAGCCCTTCCCGCACCATGGCCTGAGCCAGAACGGTGGCGGTTGTGGTGCCATCGCCGGCTTTGTCCTTGGTTTTCGAGGCCACCTGCTGCATCAGCTTGGCGCCCAGATTTTCGAAGGGATCGTCAAGCTCGATCTCACGAGCAATGGTGTCACCGTCATTGACGATGTCCGGAGCTCCGAATTTCTT
>MDTB01066953.1_pt1 | contig 11979 bp, 10 predicted proteins | sample 811161 | NCBI WGS metagenome assembly MDTB01 (sample SAMN05326650, study PRJNA326480) | marine metagenome | isolation source: seawater | place: Mediterranean Sea | collected 2009 | reverse complement strand
TTTTTGAGCGGAAAATTAAACTCTTTCATATGATTATCTTCAATCTTTTTGATATAAGCCTCTATAAGATCAATATAAGAATGTTTCACTAAAAATTCATAAAAATGTACATTTGCGCCTGAAGGTAAAAGGCGAGTCTTGTCCCCAGGAATTATCACTTTTGAAATAATTTTTGTATATTTTTTTATCATTACTACATATATTTATTTTGTTTGATATTCTCAGTTATATATAAAGCAACAGCCTGAATCGTTGAAGTAGGGTTAACGCCTCCACCTGTTGGAAAAACACTGCTGTCAATAATGAATAAATCTTTAACATCATGGCACATTCCAAATTTATTAACGACAGAGGTTTCTCTATTTTCGCCCATTCTTGTTGTTCCCATTAGATGCCATCCAGTATTTCTTACCGGCCCAAAAGAATATATTTCTTCAGCACCAGATGCTTCCATAACTTCTTTTGCTCTTTCAATACCAAATGCCATCATCTTTTTTGTATTATCACAAAGTTTATAATTTATTTTTGGGCATGGAATGCCATTTGAATCCTTTAGGGTATCATGAAGAACTACTGAATTTTGTTCATTTGGTAAATCCTCACAAATAATAGAAATGCCTATATTTTTATTGAATTTTTTCTTAAATGCTTCGTGGTGGCCATTTCCAATAGGAATTAATCGCCTTTGAACTGCAGATTTCGAAAATTCAATTGGCCCAGGACCTCGAAGTATTTGCATAGTAAAACCTCTTTTGAATTCTCTTTTGCTTGATGTTTCATAGAACTCTTGGCTTAGAACGCAACATCCATGGGGCCCAATGCTTGAATTAAGGTTTTTCTTGAAATAACCTTCTACAAAACCCAAGGGATGAAGCATAAGATTTTTTCCAACTAGTGTTGATCTATTTGCAAGTGTTTCATTTCTAACATTTGATCTTGAGTTCAATAATAGCCTGGGGGTTCCAACACCATTACAGGCAACAAGTACTTTTTTACAACTCATAAATGTTTCTACATTATTTTTGTCAAAATAAATAATGCCTTTTACTTCATCTTTTGAGTTCGTGATGATTTCCTTCACTCTTGAATTTGTATATAGTTTTACCCCATTTTTAATAGCTTCAGGCCAATATGTGACATCAACACTCGCTTTTGCTCCTTGGGGACATCCAGTATTGCATGGACCTAAATTCATGCACCTTCCTCTTCCATTTTTTTCTCTGGTTAGAATTGCTGCATAAGAAGGCCACCAATGCCAACCCAGTTTGTTAAAACCGGATCCAATTACTTCTGCTATTTGACCTAAGTCTACTGGAGGCAACAATCCTTTTATTTCAGGATATGCAGGATCACCTTCAAGACCGGAAACTCCCATCATTTGATCATTCATATTGTAAAATTCATCAATATCTTCATAATTTATAGGCCAGTCATATCCAACTCCATCGTTTGTATGAGTATTGAAATCGGATGGGTGCATTCTTGGAAAGTGGCCGGAGTATAGGATGGTACTACCCCCAACTGCATTAAAATTAGATATTGCTATTGGTGAATCTTTATCATCAATTGCATAATCAGAGGGAAGCATTCTTTCATTTGGCAAAGGAGAGAAATTTCTTGATTTCAGAATTTCCCAATCAGAGGATGTGCTTGGATATTTACTTGGATCCATCCAGTCACCTTGTTCGATGCAAGCAATATCATCAAATTTTTTGCTTAGGTTCCATGCAGCTGCTGCTCCACTTGCTCCAGCTCCAATAATAACTATGTCATGAGACTGCGACATAATTTTTTAATTATCTTTAGGTAAATACTCTTCTAAAATATCAGGAATAGTTATTAACATATCGGCAGTACAAGCAATTTCATTGTCTACTAATATTTTGCCTTTTCCTTTGCATATACCTCTGCGCCATGAAATTACTTCAGTTTCAATGTTTAATTTCATACCTGGCAATAATTCCTTTTTAAATCTGACAGTATGTTCTAAAGCATGAGTAACCTTACCTTTTAAGCCATCTTGTGTTGTAACAGCAACAGTAAGCATCTGAGCCATTGCTTCAAGTTGAAGAGCTCCAGGAAGATTTGGTCCATCAGGAAAGTGAACTGGAAAAAACCATTCATTCCAAGTAAGGTTCTTGAATCCATTAGCATAATTTCCTGGTGACACCTCTGTGACTTGATCAATCATAAGAAATGGATATCTATTTGGTTGATATTCTAGTAATTCTAATGCTGATAATGAAAATGGTTTTGTCATTTTTATTCCTAATATTCTAACTTAAACATGCTTTTATGATCTTATTTGCAAAAAATTCGGGTGATAAATCCATAACTAAATCTTTTCTATTAGGATTAAAGATATGAATTTCATTTCTTTCAATTTTATTAAAAATTTTTACAAGGCTTTTTTTGTTGGGCTCCACATTAATACCTAATTGATTACTAGAAATCCATTTTGACACACTTGTATAACTTGAACAAATAGATAGTATATTTGAATTAGCAATTAAATATGCAGAAGTCTTGCTTGGGAAAGCAAACTTAGTGATTTCATCTTCAATAGGAAGTAGAGCCCATTTATAATTGCTAATAATATTATTACACTCATTCGCATTCAAATAACCCAGACATTCAACTTGAGAATATTTTTGAGATAGTTCAAAAATATTTTTTGAAAAAACTCCAGAACCTATAAATTTAAATGGTAGATTTCCTCCATCTTCTATATATTTTTCAATAGCTAATAGTAACAAAGGCATTCTTTGAAGCCTGCCTGCATTTCCACAAAAAACAAAGCCATTTTTTTTATTTTGATATGTTTGATTAAAATTAATAATGGTTGGATTTGAAATGATATTAATTTTGGATGAATTTGGAGCCCTTTCCAATAAATACTTTTTCATTTCACTATTAATGGTCAATATTTTTGATGCGGATTTTTGAACACTTTTATCAATTATTAATAGAAATTTGTATAAAAGTTTATTTAATGGAATTATTGTGTCTGTAATTTCTGGATGAATATCTTGAAAGTGATAATAAAATTTAGCACGAAATAGCTTTGAATAAATAAAAACAATAAATGATGCGGCAATTGGAGGATCAGTCGAAACATAAACTTTTTTTGGCCTTTTAAGACACAGCTGAATAAAAGTCCAAATTGAAAAAAAAATTGTATCAAAAAGCCTAATGGCTATATTCGAAGAGGAGTCTCCAATAACACTTGATAATTTAAAAGAAACATCTTTTCCTCGATTATTTTTTTTTAATAGCTTTGTAAAGTCTTTTTCTTTCTGAGCAATTACTAAGACACGTTTATTTTTTTTAGCAATTTTTTCAGCGATCAATAAATGCCCTTCGCCTAGCGTCTGACTTTTTGGCCAAAAAGTTCTGTTAACAATTGCGAAGTCATACCTATGAAACATTTGAATATTAGTATTTTTTCCAGACAGTTTTCTGAACATAATTAACGTACGAAATTATAATTCTTAAAACTTTTTCTGACACATTTGCTGTATTATAATCTGATACTAACTTTAATGTTCTATCTTCATCTCGTAATTGAGTTTGTAAAACCTTAAGCCCAAGCAAGATTTTATTTTTATCAAAGCCAACCATCATTACAGATGCCTCCTCCATACCTTCTGGACGTTCGTGAGAATCTCTTATATTTAGTGCTGGGAAGTTTAAAATTGATGATTCTTCCGTTATTGTTCCACTGTCTGATAAAACTGCCCTAGAATTTATCTGTAATGCATTGTAATCGGTAAAGCTCAATGGCTTAACTAATTGAATTTTTTTATTTAGTTCAATCTTAAGAGATTTGATGCGTTTTTTTGTTCTTGGGTGAGTTGAAATAATAATTGGTAAATTATAAATCTTTACTATCTCATTTAAGGCATCTATAAAAGTTTTTAGCTTATCAAGATTATCAACATTCTCTTCTCTATGCACACTGACAAGAAAAAATTCATTTTTTTTAATTTTAAGCTTCTTCAAGACATTTGATTCTTTAATCTTTGTGTTTAATTTTGATAAAACCTCATACATTGGGCTGCCTGTTTTAATAACTCTATCAGCTGGAAAACCCTCAGCTAATAGATATTCTCTTGCGATTGAGCTGTAAGTTAAATTAATATCTGAAACATGGTCTACAACTTTTCGGTTAATTTCCTCAGGTACTCTCTGATCAAAACACCTGTTACCAGCTTCCATATGAAAAATTGGAATTTTTCTCTTTTTAGCAGGAATTGCAGCCAAGCAAGAGTTAGTGTCTCCAAGCACTAATAAAGCATCAGGTTTAATTTTTTTGAGCAATGGATCAATTTTTATAATAGTATTTCCAATAGTTTCAGCGGCGTTATTTCCAGCTGCGTCTAAATAATAATCAGGTTTAGGAATATCTAAATCTTCATAAAATATTTCATTTAACTCATAATCGTAATTTTGTCCTGTATGAATTAAGATGTGATTGACAGTTGAGTTCAATTTTTTTATTACTTGAGATAATCTTATTAATTCTGGTCTCGTTCCAAGGACTGTTACTACTTTTATATTTTTCATTTTAAAATCCTCATTATTGTATCTGGCTTATTTTGATCATAAATTTCATTTGCCCAAAGCATAACTATCATTTCATCTTTACCAATATTAGTAATATCATGAGACCATCCAGGAATAGTTTCAACAACTGTCAGATTTTGGTCACTTACTTTAATTTCATATTTTTTTCCTGAAACAACATTCTCGAATCTAAACATAGCTCGGCCTTTCAGTACAAGAAATTTTTCATTTTTTGTATGATGGTAGTGACCACCTCTTGTTACTCCCGGATGAGCAGTGAAAAAAGATAATTGTCCAGAAGATTCAGTTTTTAAAAACTCACAAAAGGCTCCTCTATCATCAATATTTGAGACAATCTCATAAGTAGAATTTTCAATGTTAAAGTAGCTTAAAAAAGTCGCATATAGCGCTCTATCTAAACCTACTCCTACATTACTTACTACTAAACTATTTCTAGTGTCCTTAAACTTGTAAATCTTTTTAGCAACCTCTCCAACAGTTGAGTGATATGAATTCTTTATGCTTTTATAGCCGCTACCCTCATTCAAAGAAATGTCATTAATAAATGCATCACAAACATCATCAATATAAACAAGCTCAACTGGTGCGTCTGGATCATGAACTTCAATTTTTTTATTATTAACAATATTGAAACAAAATGTGGCAACAAAAGAGTTATAGTTTGGCTTTGCCCATTTGCCAAAAACATTGGGTAATCTGTATATATAAGTTTTAGATTTCGTTTCAAATCCATACTTTTCAATAATCTTTTCTGCGGATCTTTTGCTTTTACCATAGTCACTATAAGATTTTGAATGGATTGTTGAAGAAAATACTATTGGAATGCTTTTATTTTTGGTTACAAGGGAATCGATTAATTTTTGTGTGAAAGCAATATTGCCCTCAATAAAATCATCTTTAATTTTTGGTCTATTAATGCCAGCAAGGTGAAAAATGAAATCTGCTTTGCAAAGAGCTTCATCAAATTCACTTTGATGTGTATCCCTTGATACCTTTAGGATGCTTTTATAGCCAATTTCTTCAAGTTTTAAGCAAAGATTCTTACCAATAAATCCATCAGCGCCTGTAACTAAAATATTCATACTTTATCAGTGATCTGGGTCGTAGTTTGTACCTGAAATGACTGCACTAATATAGTCTAACTTTAAAAGCATAGATTTCATCTCATCAATATTTAATCTTTGCGTATTATGAGAATTATAGTCCTCGATTGATGATATTCTGTGATCACCGTCTTCAAGATACTTTTCATAATTTAAATCTCTTTGATCGGGGATAATTTTATAATAAGTTCCTAAATCTTCAGCAATAAGCATTTCTTCTTTACTTAGAAGAGCTTCAAATAACTTCTCACCGTGTCGTGTCCCAATAATATTTAAAGGATGATCCTCTTTTTTTAACAAACCTGTTAAAGCTTCAGTCAAAATTTTTATTGTTGCAGCAGGCGACTTTTGAATAAAGATTTCTCCATTAGAGCCATTTTCAAAAGCATAAATTACTAAATCAACAGCATCTTCGAGCGTCATCATAAACCTTGTCATTTCAGGATCTGTAATGGTTATAGGTTTATTATTTAAAATTTGATCTACAAAAAGCGGAATGACAGAGCCTCTGGATGCCATAACATTGCCATATCTTGTAGCACATATAGTAGTATTGGTATTTTTGATACCTCGTGATTTGGCAACCATCACCTTCTCCATCATTGCTTTAGAAATACCCATAGCATTGATTGGATAGACAGCCTTATCAGTACTTAAACATACAACTTTTGAAACTTTATTTATGATTGCGGCCTCTAAAACATTTTCTGTACCTAAAATATTTGTTTTTACTGCTTCTATAGGGTGAAATTCACAAGATGGTACTTGTTTGAGAGCAGCGGCATGAAATATATAGTCAACACCACGAGAAGCATTAAGGATAGACATATAGTCTCTAACATCTCCAATATAAAACTTTAACTTACTAGAATTATATTTTTTTCTGCTATCGTCCTGTTTTTTTTCATCCCTAGAAAAAATTCTAATTTCATTGATGTCGCTATCAATTAGCCCTTTAAGAACAGCATTTCCAAATGATCCAGTGCCTCCTGTAATCAAAAGAGTTTTATTTTTAAAGTTTGTCATGCCCCATTATATACTCATCAATAAAGTAAATCTTTTAATTTAAGATTAATAGAGTTGATACCAAAATTTCTTTTTGCATAATTGTGACTCGACACCATTTTATTTTTAAGCAGGGTTTTATCAGATATCAAGTTATTTATTCGATCAGCAATACGCTGAGATTCACCAGGAACAAATAAATCATCATGGTCAACAATATCAGATATTTCTCCCACATCGGTAGAAACAATTGCAAGTCCATTACACATTGCTTCGACAATTACATTAGGCAGACCCTCAGTATATGATGGTAAAACTAAAATGTGAGATTGTTGATATAATTTACTTAGGTCATCTGGTGTCTTCCATCCCAAAAATTCAACATTATTATTTTCAATTGCAAAATCATGTACTTCATTTTCTAAACTCCCATTTCCTATAATGCTGTATGTATGGTTACCATTTGTAAGTTTGATAATGTTCATTAAATCTTTTACCCCTTTTAAAGGTTCTAACCAACCAACATAAATAATATTTACTTTTGAGGATTCTGATACATACTCTAATCTTTGAGAAAATTCAAAAGCCCATGGATTTAAAATTTCAACACTTTTTTGTAAATAAGGACCCTTTTGTAAAGCATCTTTAAGATCGCTACCTTGAACAAACCATGAAATTTTTTTGTCTAATGAAGGTTTTATTAGTCTTTTAAATATCCATGGAAAAGAATGCAATTCATTTTTAAGTGCGCCAGCTCTTGGAAGCATGATTATTTTTTTTGTTCTAGATTGAAAAATTCTTGAATATATCAGTTTTTCAAATGCGCCAGCACCATTTGAAAAAAAAATTATTAATACGTCATATTTATTTAATAGTAATTTTTTTGTTAAAGACATAAATCTTATAGAAGCATATATTAATCTTGTAAAAAAACCTGGGGGCGGATTACTTTTTTGTGAACTATCAAATTCTTCAACATCAAAATTTTTATAAATATTGCTATTTCTTAATTTTTTACAATCAGTAACAATACCTCCATATATTTTATTTTCTGGATATGCTCCAATTATCAATAATTTTGATAAATTATTTTTCATATTTAATCTAGTATCCAGTTGGATTATTTTTTTGCCAATTCCAGCTATCTTTTATCATTGAATTTAATGAAAGTTTTGGCTCCCAGTGAAGAATTTTTTTCGCTTTTGAAATATCAGCAAAGCTTTCTGCAATGTCGCCAGGTCTTCTTGGTGCAAAACTATATTTAATATGCTGCTTGGTTACTTCTTGGTATTTATTAATTAATTGCAATACGCTAATCCCACTTCCATTACCTAAATTGATCTTTTCAAAGATCTTATTATCGGTGCATGAGATATATTCTAAAGCTTGAATGTGTCCATCAACTAAATCAAGAACATGTATGTAATCTCTAACGCCAGTTCCATCAATGGTAGGATAGTCATTACCAAAAATTTTTACTTCGTTGTGTTTACCAACAGCAACTTGATTGATAATTGGCATAATATTATCTGGATTACCTAGGGGATTTTCTCCTATTAGTCCAGAAGAATGGGCGCCAATTGGATTAAAGTATCTTAACGCAACTATCTGCCAATTGTTATGACTATGATTTCCTAAGTTATAAGACCCATATAAATGTTCCTCATTTAGTAATTTTGATTCACCATATGGATTATTAGGTTGTAGTATTGAATCCTCTGTAATGGGTGATTTTGATTTGTTGGAATATATAGTCGCTGATGATGAAAAAATTAGTTTGCAGACGCCAAATTTGTCCATTGTTTTATATAGAATTTTTGAAGAATCTAAATTATTTTCAATATATAAACTAGGATTTTTAATTGATTCATTTACAGACTTAAGACCAGCAAAGTGTAAAACTGCGTAGATTTCATTCTCAGAAAATATCTTATCTAATAAATTAGTATCAGAGATATCGCCTTCATAAAATTTAATATGTTTATTTATAATTTTTTGAATTCTAGGCAAGCATTTCTTAGTGCTATTGGATAAATTATCAATGATTATTGGTTCATACTGTAATTTAAACAGTTCAACGCAAGCATGGCTCCCAATAAAACCTGCTCCTCCAGTAACTAATATTTTACTTTTAACTTTAATTCCTCTAATAAAAAAATATATTCTATCAGAAATGTTTATTGAGATTGTTTTTTATAAGCGATAAAAATATTATTAATGCAGGCATAAATTTTCTAGATTTTAAGCTTAATAAAATAATTTTTGTTAATTTTGTAGAATTTTTTATTAGAAAGTATTTATGTACAAAAATTTTGTATAACATCCACATCTTAGTTTCATGTCGCATGTCTTTTTTATATTTCAAATAAAAGCTTTTGTTTCCTTGGTAAATTTTTCTTAAATTCTTAGATATTCTTTTAGAATCTATTAATGTATAGATAGTCAAAGGATCTTGTAAAACCTTAATTTTTGTATTTTTGTATAACTTTAACCAAAAATCCCAATCTTGACAGCTAAGCAGATTTGTTGAAAAACCACCGATCTTCATAAATATGTCTTTTTTGACACTCATCACAGAGCAGCCTCCCATCGAATTATCTTTGAGCATGCTGTCAATGTCATCATGCAATTTGGTCTTAAAGTTTTTAGATTTATCATTTTTCCAAATAGCTTTAAATCCGTTAGAGACTGCACCCAAATCCTGAATATTATTAAAACATTTTATTATTTTTTCTATTTTATCCTCTTTGAATTGATCATCATCGTCAAGAAACAACAAAATACTTGCTATTGCTTTGCTGGCACCATAATTCCTTGCAACTTGGGGTCCAGAATTTTTTTCTAAACAATAGTATTCACTAGCATATTTAGAAGCTATCTTTTTATTATTATCCTGCTGCTTTATATTAGAGCAGTCATCAACAACAATAATCTGTAAGGGTTTTTTCGTTTGATTAAATGAGCTTTTAACAGCTTTTTCAAGCAGAGAGCTCCTATTATGAGTAACTATAATTACGCAAGCGGTATGATTATTTGTCATTTATTATTTTTTATCCAGATGTTAGCAATCGAAAGATTAAATAAATCATAATGAGAAGCTCTTCTGTCAGAAACTAATTTATAAATTTTTGAATTTTTTCCAAAAATCTCTGATGCGCAGTTTTTTGAATTAAATTCAAAGAATTCATAATTTTCTTCTACCCATTTTGTAACTGGGCCTGAGAAGCCTTGTTTAGGAGCGTTAAGATATTCATCAGGTAAATAAGTGTTAGCAATTTTTTTAAGAATACTTTTTAATTTATTATTTTTAATATGCTCTGATTTTGGAATCAGAGTTGAAATTTCTAAAAGCTGCCTGTCAAGAAAAGGCACTCTACCTTCAATTGTATGGTTCATAGTGGTTTGATCAAATCCGTGAAGTATGTTCTCTTTTAAGTAAATTTTAATATCAAAAAAATTTTGAGGATCTTTCTGAAAAATCATAGTTTCGTTTAGATCTTTAAATTCTTCATTATCAATATATGATTGAGGAATCTCACCAATTGAATTTGCACAACCCGCTATCTGAGCTGCAAAATCAATTGGCAAGTATCTCATTCTATTTTTATTTAAATCATTTTTAATAAAATTCGAAAGATAGGATTTGATTTTATAAGATAGCAATGAAGCTAACTTTCTTTTAAAACTTGAATTAGGAAGATATCTTTCATAACCAAAAAAAAGCTCATCTCCACCTCCACCAGAAAACACTACTTTTGTTCCATTGACTGAAGCGGCTTTGGATAGGATATTTGAATAAATAAGAGCAGAGTCTAGAATTGGTTCTGATAATTTGGAGTATGTATTAGTAAAAATATCAATAAAATTATCTTTATGGACATCAATATTAAATATTTTTTTGTTAAGCTTGTCCGCTAGTATTTTTGCTCTAAAAGCATCAGCCTTATTATTATTTGAATCACCAGCGGTAAATATAGAAAAATCCTTATTTGCTCTTGCAAGCTTTGATGCAATTAATCCACTATCAATTCCACCAGATAAAAAAACTCCAATTGGAACATCAGCAATTGACTGGCTGACTATACTTTCAGTTAATATCTCATCTACTTGGTGATGGATACTAATTGTTTTGTCTAGATTGAGCTTTACTTTTTTGATGCTAGATTTATTAAATGATAGATCTTTTAGATTTATTTCTGTGATTATGCCTGGCTCATGCTGAAAAATATTTTCATAAATGCTTGATACTCCTACATTGTATCCAAATGCTATTAATGATTTTAGTCTATCAAGTTGAAAAGGTTTATTTGATGTTTGTGATAGGGCATTTGATTCACTAGATATAAATAGTTGATCATTATGTCTCATGTAAAATAAAGGTTTTACGCCAAAGGTATCTCTAGCGATATATAGCCTTTGTTCTTTCTTAGAGAGAAGTAATATTGAAAACATTCCCTCTATAAGGTTAAATATTTCTTTGCCATAGTGCTCAAACCCCTTAACAATTACTTCAGTATCAGAATTTGTTTTGAATATATATCCAGCATCTCTTAAATCTTTTTTAATTTTTATGTAATTATATATTTCACCATTAAAGGCAATAGTTACTTCTCGCTTATCAGAATGAAAAGGTTTATTTGATCTCGGATCTAAATCTAGTATGGATAATCTTTGATGACCTAGAGTAATGCCATACCCCTTCTCAAAGTCGTTAGAATAAATGCCCCTGTTGTCTCTACCTCTATGCTCTAGTCCATCTAAAACCTTAATTATTGAACTTTCCCTTTCGGACCGAGTTTTTTTAGAAATAATACATGCAACTCCACACATTAGCGTATTCTCATATTAATTTGTGTTTCATTAGATAACATTTTGAAGGAATACTCTAGACATATTGCATCTGATAAATTTAAATACTCTAAACTCCTGGTTACAATGATTGAGCGCATTTCATAATCAACCTCTTCTTTATTATTATTTAGTATCTTGAATTGAATCAAATCTTTATTTTTTCTATACCAATTCTCTGAGAATACATATCTCAAAATTACTTGGCATGGTCTCTTTACATTTATCAAATCTTCAACATTAAAATTTTTTTCATTAAGATATAAATTTCTAATATGTTGGTAAGAGCTAAAAAAACTTTTTTTAGCCTCAATAAGTGTCAATTTATTATTTTCAGTAGAAGCACTTCTCGAATTTCTAAAATTTACATCGACTTTATTCATGGAATGAATAATTTCAACTCCTGTATGATATTTTTTTGAAACTTGGTCTAGTG
>MDTB01055242.1_pt1 | contig 11979 bp, 12 predicted proteins | sample 811161 | NCBI WGS metagenome assembly MDTB01 (sample SAMN05326650, study PRJNA326480) | marine metagenome | isolation source: seawater | place: Mediterranean Sea | collected 2009 | reverse complement strand
AGAAGCAATCAAAAAATGTTCAAAGTATAATTGAATTAGCAAATAAAGTAAGCTCCCAGTCTATCGAAATCTATGAAAGTGCACAAAGTGCACATGATAGTGTTGAAAAATCTATGAAAAAATTAGAGGTAGTAATGGATAAAATTAAAGATGGTAGAGGAAGTTTATTAGCGAAAATTTTAAAAATGGTAAAAATTGGGGGACTTTCACCAAAAAAGGAATTGCCAAATAATACTAAAGATGAAGTTGAACAAGACGAAGATGAAGACAACCAAAATGACGATGAGGATAAAAATAATGGATAAAAAAACAAATTTTCCTGATCTTGAAAGATTGCCGCCACATAACCATTTAAAACACTTTATAGAGTGGTTAATAAATAAACCTAAAATGATGATTGAGGTTTATGTTAAAAAAAATTTTCCAGATAAAAATTTAGAATTAGAAATTTTAAAGCAAAATTTAGAATTAAAAGAATATGAATTATCACTTTTAAAGAAAGAAATACAAGAGCTAAAAAAATATTCTAATCTTTCTTTAAAATAAATATATAAATTCAAAAAGATATGGAACAAATTATTGTTAAAGATTATGAAACATCCGATAGTCGTGTAAATTTTGGTCAAATTATACAAGCGGGAATTTTAATCACCGATGACAAGCTAAAGATTAAACAAAAGCATGAATTAAGATGTAGACTTAAACCTAATGTAATCCCATCAATTGGTGCAAGTTTAGTACACCGTGCAACAGTTGATCAACTAAAAAACTCTAATATGTCTCACTATCAATTGGCGATGGAGCATTACAAAATAATTAAAAATGCCACAAAAGATACTCCAAGCTTTATATCAGGATTTAATAATATAGCTTTTGATTTGGAGTTTACTCGTAGAATGTATTTTAAAAACTTGATACCAGAAGTTTATCAAACCAATACAAATGGTAATAAACACTTAGATATTTTAAATGTTGCTAGAGCATCAAAATTTGCAAACAATTATGCTTTTAAGACAATTCTTTCAGATAAAGGGAGACCCTCCTTTAGACTTGAGGACTTATGTAAAGCTAATTCCATAAATAATGGTAACTCTCATGATGCAATAACAGATTGTCTTAACACAATTTCCTTAGCTCAAATTATCTACAAAAAAACCCCTGAAATCTGGGATGCTGCTCTAAATACAGCTGCTAAAAACGATGTAGAAAATTTTATCTTAAAAAATAAAATATACACTTCATTAGAATATTTTTACGGAAGATCAGTAGCTTTCGCTTGTCATCATCTTTTATTTCACGAACAATACAATTGGAGTATAAATTGGGACTTAAAAGTTGATCCATCAAAGTATTTAGATATGGATAGACAAACACTCTCGAAAGCTTTAGATTCTACACCAAAAGTTTTAAGAACTGTTCGTCAAAATAAATCACCCGTCCTATTAAAATCAGATTATGCTCTAAATACTGAAAATTATTCAAAAATTGGAAAAGATGAAATTAATAGAAGAGTTAAAGTTTTAGATGATAATCCACAGTTTATACAATTAGTAAGCACAATACTTTCAGATAAAGCGAAAGAAAAAATGACAATTGACCAAACCGAATTGCTTCATGAGGAAACAATATACGCGTCAGGTTTCGCTAGTCAAAAGGATAAAGCATTAATGAATCGATTTCACCAGGTAGATTGGAAAGAGAGAGTAAATTTAATTGATAAATTTTCTGAGGAACGCTTTCAATATTTTGCTGAATGTTTAATTTATGAAGAAAGCCCAGAGTCATTACCAAAATCAATTTATAATAAAATACACAGAAGTTTCGCACAAAGACTTTTATCGACTAATAAGGAGAAGTGGGAGACCACAGCAAGTTTTTTTAACGAAGTGGATAATTTGCGTGAAAATAAATATAAAGACGATCCTGAAATGCTCGAAAAAATTGAGGGTTATAATAATCATGTGATGGAAATTCAATCTAGGTTTGAGAATGCTTAAAATTCATAATCATGAATAAGAATTTTTATTCACCTACAATGCTTGTAAATTACGTTAATTTAAAGCACTTTATTACTGATGAATTTGGTGATGAGATTTTTAATTTAAAAAAATCAGAGAGAACAATCGCAGAAAATTTAAGGTTAGAAAAGGGTCTAATTCATGAAAAAGAATATTTTAAAGAATTAAGCAAAAAATATAAAAAAGTAAAAAATATCAAAAAGTTAAAAGATTTATCTAAAGAAGAAAAAATTAAAGAAACAATTCAAGCTTTGAAAAGTGGATATGAAATAGTTTATGGAGGATGGTTAGCATCAGGAAATTGGAGAGGAGAATTAGACTTTTTAGAAATTAATAAAACTGTCAAATCTCATTTTGGTGATTGGAGTTATGAAATTATTGACACTAAAAATACATCAAAAGTAAAAAAAGATCATATTTATCAAATAAGTTTATATTCCTTTCTACTTAAAGAAGCTCAAGGAATTCTTCCTAAAAACTTTTATATTTTATTAAAAGATAAAAAAAAAGAAATCGTCAGAATTGGTGAAGTATATGACATTTTTTTAGAACAAAAATTATCTTTTGAGAATTTTGTAAAGAATGATTTGAATAGGAAAAAATTAGAAAAAGTTAGTTATTGTTCTTTTAGAGATTTACAAGAATTTTGTGAAAAAGAATGGATAAATAAAAAGCATTTGAATCAAGTATTGGGAAACAATAAAAATAATATTAAAAGATTAAATGAGGCTGGTATAAAAAACTTTAGTGAGCTTTCAAAATTAGATCCAAAAAAAAAAATTGAAGGTTTAAAAGATGAGACAAAAATCAAGTTAATCAATCAAGCAAAATTACAAATAGATGCACACACAGAAGGATTAATTAAGTTCAAATTTATTGAGGAAAATTTTGCTTTGAATAAAGGATTTAATCTTTTACCTGAACCAGCTCCAGGTGATCTTTTTTTTGACTTAGAAGGGGTACAAGATTATGTTTATTCAGGACGATTAGAATACTTATTTGGTATTTTTTATGAGGAAAATGAAAAGAAAGTTTTCAAATCATTTTGGGCACATAGTAGAAAAGAGGAAAAACAAAGTTTAATTAAATTTTTTGAATTTACAAAAGCTCATTTTAAGAAATATCCAAAAGCAAAAATTTATCATTACGCACCATATGAAATCACTGCTTTAGAAAGATTAACTTCAATACATAAAGTTCATACGGTAGATTATGATCATTATTTAAATCTTGGAAAATTCGTAGATCTATTTAGAGTTGTTAAACAAGGTATATACGTATCCCAAAAAAGTTACTCTATTAAAGATATTGAAAAGTATTACGATTTTAAAAGAACGGGTGAAATTTTAAAAGGAGATGTATCTGAAGAATTTTACATTCAATGGATGCAAAATAATGATCGTAGACTTTTAGATAAGATTGAGGATTATAATAGACAAGATTGTGAGTCAACTTTTAGGCTTAGAAAATGGCTATTGCGAATAAAACCTAAACAAACAAAATGGTTTGTTCCTGAAAAAGAAAAAATAGAACTAAGACCTTTTGAAGAGTCTTTATTGGAATATCAAAAGAAGTTTGAAAATTTTAAGTTAAAAAATAAAATTTCAAAATTACTCTCAGATGTAATAGGTTACTATCAGCGAGAGCAAAGGCCGCAATGGCGTCAACATTTTGATAGAAAAGATTTATCAGATACTGATCTCATGGATGATAGAGAGTGCATAGGAAACATGAAACTTGTATCAGTTTTTCAAGACAAAAGATCACTTGTTTATAAATATATTTTTCCAGAGCAAGAGTATAAACTTAAAGAGGGAAGGACATGCATAATTGCAAATAATACAGACCCAGAAAGATCTGATTATGCAGGAAAAATTCAAGAATTAGATCAAATTAAAAGATCACTTTTACTTAGAAAAGGAATTTCTAAAGAGGACAAGCAATTACCAAAAATTTTATCTATCGGTGAAAAAGTCATGGAACATGAGCGTTTTGAGAATTTAAATAAAAATATTTATAGATTTTGTGACAATGTTTTGGAAAAAAAAGATGGATATAACGCGATCAAAGATTTTATTAATAGAGATATTCCTAAAATAAAAGGAATTAAAAGGGGAGAAAAAATAATTAAAACAGAAAACTTTGATAATGAAATTCCAAAAATTATTTTGAATTTACAAAATTCATACTTATATCTTCAAGGGCCGCCTGGGAGTGGAAAAACTTTTCAAGCATCAAATGCAATAATTGAGCTCCTTAAGCATAATAAAAAAATTGCCGTGACAGCAAATTCCCATAAAGTAATTCATAATCTTTTAGAGAGAGTAGAGAGCTTGGCCAATAAACAGAAATTTATATTTAAAGGACTTAAAAAAGGAAACCCAGATGATGACGATCAATTTTATGATGGTAATTTTATTAAAACTGATAAAAATGATAAACATTATATTGATGGATTGAAAGATAATAAAGTTTTACTTTACGCCGGAACAAAATATCATCTATCTCAATGGTATTACCAAAGTAAATTAGATTATCTTTTTATAGATGAAGCTTCTCAAATTTCTGTCGCAGATTTAATTGCTTTAGGTGGAATTGCAAAAAATATCATTTTAATTGGAGATCAACAACAACTTGGACAGCCAACACAAGCTAACCATCCTAATGACTCTGGAAAATCGGTTTTAGATTATTTATTAGAAGAAAACGATACCATATCCCCAGATAAAGGTATTTTTCTAAATAAAACTTACCGACTTCATCCAAATATAAATTTATTTACCTCTGAAAATTTTTATGAAGATAGATTGTTAGTAAATGAAAATAATATTAACAGAAAAATAGAATATAAAAAAAATAGCATTATAAAAACTGAGGGTATTCATACGGTTTTAATGAAACACCAAGATAGATCACAAACAAGTATTGAGGAGTTTGAAATTATAAAAAAAATCATGGATCAGGTAATAGGTTGTAAATTTATTGATTTTGACAAAACTGAGAGGAAAATAAGTATAGAAGATATTTTGATTATAAGTCCGTTTAATGCTCAAGTAAATTTTTTGAAAGCAAGATTAAATAAAGGTGCTCTTTGTGGGACAATCGACAAGCATCAGGGCGCTGAGGCACCAATAACAATTATAAGTATGACAAGCTCATCTGTTGATGATCTTCCAAGGAATAAAAAATTTTTCTTTAATCGAAATCGACTTAATGTTGCAATTTCAAGAGCCCAATGTTCATCTGTTATATTGTTTAATCCAAAATTATTAGATACAGCACCTACTGATTATGAGGAATTTAAGTTAATGAATTATTTTCAAAAACTAATGAAATATGTAGTATAATTATGTAATTTAACTTACTGATTTTATTTATGTATAAAGACAAATATAAGCTTGGAAAGACTCGGGATGAAAAGCCAGAGGGTTATTATGATACAGATCAAATGTTTGAATTTCTAAAAAAGAAAAAAATTTTTGTTGAAAGAAAAGATAATTTACCAAGATTCTGCGATAATAATGATATACAAATGATCAAGTTTAAGCGTCAAGGCTCAGCTGGCTCTACTCCAACGGCGTACAAAATACCTTCAGATGCAAAGTTAGAGCAAATAAAACAAAGCTTAAAGCAGGTTAATAACAGCTTTTTAGGATTAGAACTTGTAAAAAAAAAAGAAAAGAAAATTCTACAAATATTTGATGAGACCGAAAATAAAGAGGAATCAAAAGCATCAATTGCTAGAAAAGTTTCAAAGGCACTCGGTGTGCTTTGTAATAGAAAATTAGTGAGAAAAACTTTGGAAGCCAAAAGATCTTCAAAATTAGAAAAATTAAAAAATTTCTAAGAGTTATCAACAAAGATATAAAGTCTTAATAAATATTCTTAAATTGACTTTAATATAAAAAATCATATTACTTAATAGATTAATAGAGAGGAAAAAAAAATATGCTTATTGAATTTCAAGATAAAGACTTTGAAGATAAAATTAAAAAAGAGGATATCTCTGTGATCCAATTCTCAGCGTCATGGTGCTCACCTTGTAAAGCTTTGAAACCTGTTATGGATAAATTATCTGATGAATACAAAGATCGTGCAAACTTTTATATTACTGATATCGAAGATTCAGGAATAAATACCGGCTCGGCGGCGGGAATTCGTGGCGTCCCAACGGTCATTATTTATAAAAAAGGTATTGAGATTGACCGGAAGGTAGGGGGAGTTCCAGAAAGTCACATGAAAGAATTTTTAGATAAGAATATTTAATTTTCTTTTAATACAGATCCTATAAAATAGAGACTACCTAAAAAACAAATAACTTTTGGTTTACTTGAAGTTAAATTTTTTAATGCTTCTTTATAACTAGAAGCTTTTTCAGCGCTATATTTTTGTTTTGCTGCAATAGACTTTAAATTTTCTGCAGAACAAGCATTTTTTTCATTGGGGATTTTTATTGCTACAACTTTTTTGAAAATTCCTTTGAAATTTTTTAAAAATTCACTCGGAAATTTGTTTTTTTGCATTCCCCATATGCAATATATTGGTTGTTTTAATGTCTTTAGATAATTGTACAGATTTCTACCTGATGCATTTGAATGTGCACCATCTAATAAAATCTTCTCATTTTTGTGCACGTAATTTCTTAATTTACCTTTATTAATATATTGTAATCTCCCCTCAAAATAGATTTTTGGAATAGTTTTTTCAATTATACTTGGTTTAATATTCAAATCTAAAGCCACTTTAATTGCCAGACCTAAATTTTCTATTAACCCCTTACTATGAATATACTTTGATCTGATATTTATAATATATTTATTGTCCTTATAAAAAAGGCCTTGTTTTTTACTTATTATTTTCCAATTAGAGGGGTAGGTAATATTACTTTTATTCTTCTTTAATATTCCTTTAATTATTTTTAAAGTTTTTGGATTTTGTTTACCTATGTAGATATGGGTTTGATTACTTAGGTAACCAACTTTTTGTTTACATATTTCATTAATTGTTTTTGGTGAAATCCACTCTAAATGTTGTTTATTTATATTTGTACAAGCTTGAAAAAGAGGTTTTTTAAAAAGGTTTGAACTGTCTTTCTTAAACAGCAAACCACTCTCCAAGAGATTATACGAACTTTTTGATTTAGCAGCAGCCAAAACATATATTAAGGTTAATACCTCAAATAAACTTAATTTAATTTTTAATTTGCTTATTTTTTTTTCATACTTTTTTATTTCATTTAAAGATATGTATCTATTTTTTAACCATATTCTTGAACGAAGGTCATATAAGTGAGGACTTATGAAGGTTGTGGTTGTCTGTCCATTTGCTTCAATAAAATATTTAAGTGATGTAAGACAGCTAAATTTTCCATCAGAGCCTAGAATATTACAAGGTCGTTTAAGGTCTAAATGTGGGTTACCCAAAAGGAAAAGGGCCTTTTTTATTCTTGATAATCCTAAAGTTATTTTACGACTATATTTTTTTTGTAATGAATTGTAGTAAATCTCAGATTTAAGCATTATTAATTTGATTTAACTACTAAGATGCTTCTTTAGTTTTAACAGTCAGACTTTCATTTGAAACATCATCTTCCTCACTTGTTTGATCTTGAGCAGGATGTTTTTTTAATAATATTGACAATAAAGTACCTATTGTTGGCATTATATCTTTTCTATCTAACACGAGGTCGATTTGTCCATGCTTCATTTGCCATCCAACAGTTTGAAAGTCAGATTCTAGATCAGTTTTTTCTGTATTTTGCACAATTCTTTTGCCAGCAAATGCCATCGTCGCTCCGGTTTCACCAATAATAATATCACCTGTAGAACATATGGAAGCTTGCAGACCACCAGTACTAGGAGACGCAACAACCACTACATAGGGAAGATTGTTTTTTTTTAATTCATTAATTGCGATCGTCATGCGAGTCATTTGCATTAAACTTAACATATTGGTCATCATCCGCATGCCACCAGATCCACTGAAGAAAATATAAGGACATTTCTTATCAATTGCAGTTTGAACGCTTTTAAGTACGTTTTCTCCCTCGTTCATGGATATACTTCCGCCGATCCAAGAAAAATTTACAGCTGAAACAACAATATCAATATCATTTATTTTTGCTTCGCATGACAAAATGGCACAATCCTGTCCTGTCTTTTTTTTTGCATCCGCTAATCTATCGGTATATTTTTTAGTATCCTCCCATTTATAAGGATCTATATCTTTAACCATAGCTCCTTTTATTTCTTCCCAATTATTCTCACCAAACATCATATTAAATCTTTGAGAGGGACTTAAAAAATGATGCCGATTACACTCAGGGCAAACAAAATTATTTTGCTCAATAATTTTCTTTTCAACAGGAACACCATGGCAACTCATATACTTAGATGCTGCTATTTCTGATTTTGAGGCTCGTTTACGTATAGCAGTCTTGATTTTCTCTGAAGCTTTAATAAATTTTGTTAACCAATTCATATAATCTTTGATTTTAAATCTTTTAACATAATATTTAAATTTTTGGCAGGATTTTGTCTTTTTTTTATTGCATTTGATATTACTTTACAACATGCAGAGCCAACAACTAGCCCATTTGCGGCTTTAAAATTTCCTATTGTGTCTTTTGTGATACCAAAACCAATAATTACGTGCTTTTTAGGATTGATACTTTTTATAGTTTTATAGTTATTTAAAATTGTTTTTGCAGTTGATTTTAATTTTCCACCAGTAATATTAACATTTGAAACCTGATAAATTAGTTGGTGACTATCTTTCACTATTAACTTCATTCTTTTTTTTGTTGTTGTTGGTGCAATTAATTGAACGAAACATATAGAATTCTTTTTACATAATTTTGCAAAACTTATATTATCGGGCCAAGGTAAGTCCACTACAATCAAGCCAGCCACACCAACATTTTTACATTTTTTTATAAATTTTTTTTCACCATAATTATAGATTAATTGATAATAGCCCATAAGTATTAATGGTTTTGAATTTTTTAATTTTTTATATTTTTTGATTAGAGAAAAAGTACTATCAAGTGTTATTCCGTTCTTAATTGCTCTGTAAGAACTATTTTGTATTTCTGGTCCATCTGCTCCAGGACAATTAAATGCAATTCCCCATTCTGCTATATCTACCGTGTTTGAAATAGATTTTAAAATTTCAAAAGATTTTTTGCTTGTGTTGTCACCAGCAACAGTAAAAGAGATTAATGCAGGTCTCTTTTCTTTTTTTGTTATTTCAAAAGCTTTATCTATTTCATTTTTCATTTTGGATAATATCCTATTTTACTCTTAATTATCCTAGCGTCTTTAGCACCAGAACCACAATTATTTACTATAATAACTTCATCTTTTTTTAATTTTGGGGCAATTTTTATACATTCTGCCCATGCATGAGCCGGCTCAAGTGACGGTCTTAAGTTTTCATATTTCCAAATTAATTTTAATGCATTTAAGGCTTCTTCATCTGAGCAAGAAGTATATTTTGCTCTTTTTGTATCTTTAAGCATACAATGGAGAGGCGAGACGCCCGGATAATCTAATCCCGCACTGATTGAATGAGTATCCGCAATCTGTCCATTTTTGTCTTGTAAACAGTATTGTGCAGCTCCATGTAAAATAGCAATTTTTGCGTTTGTTGTTAAAGGGGCTGCATATTTTGCCTCAATACCAGTCAGCTTTACATGATTTTTGTTATAGTGGATAAATTCATTCCAAAAACCAATTGCAGAACTTCCCCCACCGACTACATTTAAAAGATGAAGTTTTGGAATTTTTCCAAACTCTTTTATCACTTGTGATTTTAACTCTCTTGATATCTGTGATGTCGACCATGCGCATATTTTTAAAAAGACGTTTGCGCCTATCGCAGATCCAACTGCTAAATGTGTGGTTTGGCAGTTACTTACGTAAAATCTCATGCATTCAGAAACAGCATCAACAAGAGTACGTGAACCAGTATCAACAGGAACAACTTCCGCTCCAGCCTTCCTCATAAACGAGACGTTCAAGGCTTGGCGTGATATGTCCTTAGTTCCCATAAAAATTTTAGCTTTCAATTTCATTTCTTTAGCGGCCATTGCTAGATTTTTACCAAACATCCCGGCACCCGTGTCTCCTGCCAAAAATTTTTTGCCTGACTCTTTACAAATAAGAGCATTGACTGTTGCGTGGTAGGCCTTATGCGCATCGCCCCTTATTGCAGAAACATCTTTGCACCAAATTTCAGCTCCCCCAAGATATTTTGTTAAGTTCTCTAATTTGAAAAAGGGTGTTTCACCCCCAAGGTAATATTTAAAGTATTTATCTCTTTTTTTTAAAAATTTTTTATTTTTTCTGAGCTTTTCAAATAAATTGGATAAATCCTCTATAGGTTTTATCGCTGTTTCAGCAACAAAATTTCCACCAAACTTATCTAGATAAAATCCTCTGTTATTATGTTGATCAATAAGTTGAATATTTCTTTTAAGTTTCATTATTTATTTGTTTAATATTATTTAAAAAAAAATCTATTTTAGAAATATCTTTTAACCCAGAGCTTTCTAACCCCCCAGAGATATCAATAATATCTGCTATTTTTAAGAATTTTTCAAGTTTATCATCAAAACGAATATCTCCTGCTAGCATTACCTCTTTATCGAAGTGAATATTTTCTATTAGTGAGTGATCAAATGACATACTTTTCTCATAACCTTTGCTATCAAATAAATAAATATCACTTATATCTTTGAATAATTCATATTGATTAATATCTTCCTTATTTTTGATAGTAAATGCTGTAATAATTTTTTTGTTATATTCTTTCTTTATAAATTTTACTCTGTCAGGACTACAGTCATAAAGTTGATAATAATCAAAAGGTAAATTTTTTATTTCTTCGAGTATTTTATAATCAGGATTTACTAGCACAGCCACATAAAAAGATTTTTTTTTTTGAAATTTTCAATAATTCTTCAACCTTTTTTAAATCAACGTATCTTTTGGATTTTGGATAATTAACTATAAATCCAATAAATTGTGACGGGTAAGCATGATTTATTATGTACTGCAATGTTGTAGAGTCGGAAACTCCACAAATTTTTGACTTAAGGATCATCGTTCTAAATGATCAATTAATTTAATCATATTTTTTTTTATGTTTCCTTGTCCAGTTATACTTCTTCCAATCACTAACCAGTCTGCACCGTTTTTAAAAGCTTGATTAGGAGTTAAAACTCTTTTTTGATCATTAATTTTTGACTCTAATCTTATTCCAGGAGTTATAATTTCTTTTTTAAATACCTTTTTAACTATTTTTACTTCTTGTGCACTGCACACGATAGCATCTAACTTAGCTTTTTTTGCTAGCCTCGCTTGATGTAAGACTAATTTTTTTACATCTTTATTAAATCCAATTTCCTTTAATCTTTTGTTATCTAGAGAGGTAAGGATGCTCACACCCACTAGTCGTATTGAACCTGAAACTTTTTTTACTGCTTTGAGAGCTTCTAAACCTGCACTAATATGAATGGTTAAATAATTTACATTCAAATCTTTCACTGCTCTTACTGCTGATGCACATGTGTTTGGAATGTCGTGAAGTTTTAAGTCAGCAAAAACTATTTTATTCTTTAACTTTGATAAGAATTTCCTTCCATATTTTGAATTTAAAAACTCTAATCCGAATTTGTATCCAACTTTTAACTTTGGATTTTGTGTATCTTTTATAATTTTTTTTATTTTTAAAATATTAGTGCTATCACAAGCAACAAATATTTTATTTTTTTTCATTATTTAAAATCTTAAACAAATCTTTTGACATTTTGAAGTTAATTGTTTTTTTTTCAGGAGTATTAACTTTTTCATTTGTCCTGGGATTTCTTGAAATTCTTGCTTTTTGAATATTAGTTGAAAAAACTCCAAATCCTCTCAATTCAACTCTTTCTCCTCGTTTTAGACAGATTTTTATTTCT
>MDTB01015835.1_pt1 | contig 11979 bp, 21 predicted proteins | sample 811161 | NCBI WGS metagenome assembly MDTB01 (sample SAMN05326650, study PRJNA326480) | marine metagenome | isolation source: seawater | place: Mediterranean Sea | collected 2009 | reverse complement strand
CTATCTATGAAGTGGGAACAATTAAGAAAAGACATCAAAGAGTTTGGGCTAAGACATAGCACCTTATCAGCTCAAATGCCGTCTGAATCTTCTAGTGTGGTATCTAATGCGACAAATGGCATAGAACCACCTAGAGATTATCTATCTGTTAAAAAGTCTAAAAAAGGTACTTTAAAACAAATAGTGCCAGATTATAACAGATTAAAGAACTTTTATACTCTATTATGGGATATGAAAGGGAATACAGGATATATAAATATCGTTGCAGTTATGCAGAAATACTTTGACCAAGCAATTTCTGGTAACTGGTCATATAATCCTGAACACTTTGAAGAGGGTCAAGTACCTATTTCGGTTATGGCTCAAGATTTGTTAACAACTTATAAATTAGGTTGGAAGACTTCTTATTATCAAAATACTTATGATAGTAAGAAAGATGAAGACGAGCCTTCACATCCATTAGGATGGAAGGACAAAGTTGAAGAAACTGAACCAGCAACTCTACAAGTGCCTGAAGATGATGAGGCTTGTGAGTCTTGCACAATATAAAGGAGAATTATGGCTTTTTTATGTGTAAATACACCTCATATAGATGTATTTGTTAAAAAGGAATACCTCTATGACCACCAAAAAGGCCACGGTGAATTTGTTGAGGGTGTTTGGGTAACAGCAAAGTCTATACAAGGCAGAGCATTATACTTTGAAACTTATATACCAGAGTATGGTGCTTTATATGATAAATTACCTATAAGTGCGTTTGTTTGGAAGAAAACAGATGAAGAAGTACCACTTACAGAGTTGCAACTATGGGATTGTTTTAGTTATGATATTGCAATTGTAGAAAAAAAGATGATGAGTGGCAATCAAGTTAAGTATTTGTCGCCATCTAAAAAATGGTACAAAGGTTGGTATTTGTTTACAATAGACAATGCTAACTCAACGAATTTAGAAAGAAATGTGACCTATAGCGAAGTGCCAAGTCAACATAAGTCTTTCAATATATTAAAGTTAGAGAACGGTTATTTTGCCGCTCAACCTAACAACAGAGTTATCTTTTATGATAAGTCCTATACTCCAAGCGAGTTGAAGTTTCCCGACTTCAAGGTGTCCACGAAAGAGTATAGTGTAGAGGGAGAACAAAAATGGACAGCAGGTGATGACGACAAATTTTTTTATGAACTGAAAGAGAGTAAAAACTAAAATGGCAAGAAGTGTATTTAATACAAATAAAAATTTAGATTTCACAAAACAACCTATGTTTTTTGGTGAAGATTTACAAGTGCAACAATATAGTGATATGAAATATCCTATATTTGATAAACTAAACCAACAACAACTAGGTTACTTTTGGAGACCTGAAGAGGTATCTTTGCAGAAAGATAGAAACGATTATCACGAACTATCTGAACAGCAAAAGTTTATCTTTACGGCTAATCTAAAGTATCAAACTATGTTAGATAGTGTTCAAGGTAGAGGACCTTGTCTTGCATTTTTGCCTTTTGTTTCTTTACCAGAGATTGAAGGTTGTATTGTTACCTGGGATTTTATTGAGACTATTCATAGTAGAAGTTATACTTACATCATTAAAAATTTATACTCACAACCAAGTGAAGTATTTGATACTATTATTGGTGATGAGAAGATTGAAAGAAGAGCTAAGACTATTACTGAAACTTATGATGACCTAATTGATTCAGGTTATAAGTGGCATTTAAATAAAGATAGTGTTGACGAATATGAACTAAAGAAAAAATTATGGAAAGCATTGGTAACGGTAAACATACTAGAGGGTTTAAGATTCTATGTATCATTTGCTTGTTCGTTTGCGTTTGGTGAATTAAAACTATTAGAAGGCTCTGCTAAGATTATTTCATTTATTGCTCGTGATGAATCACAACATTTAGCAATGTCTCAAAGAATAATTAATAATTATAGAGACCACGAAAACGATAAAGTGATGAACAAAGTTATTAAAGATACTGAAAAAGAAGTTTATCAAATGTATGATGAAGCTGTACAGGAGGAAAAACGTTGGGCAACATATCTATTTTCCAAAGGAAGTATGATTGGTTTATCAGAAAAACTATTACACCAATTTGTAGAATATATGGCGAACCGAAGAATGAAAGGTATAGGCCTAGAACCAAGATACGAACAAAAAACAAATCCACTTCCGTGGGTAGAACATTGGTTAAATAGTAGGTCAACTCAAAACGCTCCTCAAGAAACAGAGATTGAAAGTTATGTAATTGGTGGTATTAAACAAGACGTTAAAAAAGACCAATTTAAAAAGTTTAAACTATAATGAAAGAAAAAGTCCAAAAAAATTGTCAAAATTGCGAGACTAAATATACCATAGAATGGGATTTAGATGAGCAGGATATGAATCCTGCAACTTGTCCATTTTGTGGATTTGAGGTAGGCGAGGAAGATGATGAAATCTGGACAAACAAAGACGAAGACGATAGTTGGAATTGATTATAGTTTAACAAGTCCGGCTATTTGTGTTAATAATGACAACTTAATGTTCTTCTATTTAACTAATAAGAAGAAGTGGATTGGAAAAATGAGCGAAGATATAATTGGTTATGAACATAAAGAATGGACTGACCCTATTCAAAGATTTAAACAAATATCAGACTTTGCTTTAGATATTATTTCACCACTACTTAATCCAAAAGTTTACATAGAAGGATATTCCTTTGGTTCAAAAGGCCAAGGGTTATTTCAGATAGCTGAGAATTGTGGTCTGTTAAAGTATAGACTTATGGAGAATGAAATACCTTATGACACGGTTGTGCCTAGTGTGGTTAAAAAAGGTGCAACAGGAAAAGGTAATGCAGATAAAGATATGATGTATGAGGCTTTTAAAAAAGAAACAAAACTAGACTTGAAAAAGATATTTGATACAGAAAAAGTAGGTAATCCTATTTCAGATATTGCTGATAGTTATTTTATACAAAAGATTGGAAGTGAGAAGTGAAATTAGAGAAAACTTGGTGGTTACCTGAATGGGACACACATTACAAAGAACATATAACGCAAGACCATAATGGTGATTTTCAATATCAAAAAGAACAAAGAGATTATGCTACATCTTATTGTAAAACTAAAAAACTTGCGTTAGATGTAGGTGGTAACATTGGTTTTTGGTCTAAAGACTTAGCAAAAAATTTTGAAAGAGTTGTTGCGTTTGAACCACATCCAGAAAATATAGCTTGTTATAAAAAAAATATGGAAGGCTTTACTAATTGGGAACTAGAAGAAGTTGCCTTATCTAATAAAAGTCAAATTGGTGCCACATTATTTCAAAGTCCAGATGAAAGTGGTAATGTCAGTTTAAATTCTCACGGCGTAGAATACGGTAACTCTAAAAGAACTTTAAAAAAGAGTTTAATAAAAAAATTAACAACAGATGTAAAATTATTAGATGATTATATTAATAAATTTAAATATCAAAACATTGACTTTTTAAAAGTTGATTGTCAAGAACACGAAAAAGAAATTGTGTTAGGTGCATTAAAACTATTATCTGAACACGATTCCGTTGTGTGTTTAGAATTGCCATTAAGAAATGACGCAGAAAAAGAATATGCAAAAGACGTAGAGAATATATTAATATCAATTAAATACTTTAAAAGAGGTAATTTAAGAAAAGAAACTATATTTACAAGATGATAGGCGTAGTTACCACATTAAATAAGAAGTTATATAAACAATATGGTCATAAGTTTTTTGATACTTATAACTGGCCATTTAATCTTATTGTATATAGTGAAGACTTAAACGATATACCTAATTCGGATATTGTTATTAAAAGTATCTTTGATGAGATACCACAATGCGAGGGGTTTGTAAACAGAAACAAAACAAAACCTGTTGCAGATACACCATCAGGTTATATAAATGATGGTGTGAGATTTAGTTATAAAGTATATGCATATACAAATGAGATTATTACTAACGAAGATTATAAAGGTTTAATTTGTATTGACGCTGATAGTGTATTTTACAAAATAATTGATGAAGATTGGATTAATAAACATATACATAATGATAATGCAATGATGACCTATCTAGGTAGAGGTAAACATTATAGTGAGTGTGGGTTTTTATATTTTAATATGAAACATCCAGAGGTAATAAACTATGCTATTGAAATGCAAAAGATGTATAACGAAGACCTGATATATAAAGAAAAAGAACAACACGATAGTTATATATGGGATTTAGTGAGAAAAAGATTTGAAAAAAATGGAGTTGTAAACAAAGATATTGGTGACGGTAAAGTAGGACACGTTCAATCAAGGTCTATATTAGGACCAGTTTACGACCATATAAAAGGTCCTAAAAGGAAAAAACTAATGAGAAGTCCGGAGGCTAGAGTATGATATACAATTCATATGTAGAAGAATGTTCAGATATTAAACCTATACCTGAAGAACTAATACAAAAGTTTGATGTGGTAAAAAGTAAACCAATTGATGGCAAGTATGAGAAATATAAAGAAGAGTTTAGTTATCACAAAGTAGAAAATGATTTAAAAGATTGGGTAAAACAAGAATTTAAAAGTGCATTATATCCAGATGGAACTAAAGTTTATTACTTTATTGGCACTAATATGGATAAGTTTTTAGATTGGAATATACAAGAAATGTATTTTTATCCTGTTCAGTTTGAAGATAATCAATGGCGTTTTTGGTCACAATGGTATGAGAATGAACGTATTGAAGAGACAAGAAGAATACAAGATAAAGAAGCTGAACTATGTAAATTTAAATTTAAACCTGAACCAGGTAAATGGTACAGAATGAAAGTAGATGAAATATTTGATTTAGAAACTAAAACACCAATTATGGGAATTGTAGCATATGATTAAAGTTTTTATTGGTTATGATAGTAAAGAAAAGGTGGCGTTCAACGTATTGTCTTATAGTATTTTAAAGAATAGTACAAGACCTGTTTCAATTACGCCAATATATTTACCTAATATCAAAGATAATTTTACAAGAGAACGAAGTAATATAGAATCAACTGAATTTAGTTTTAGTAGATTTATTGTACCTCATCTTACAAACTATAAAGGCTGGGCAGTTTTTATGGATTGTGACCAATTAATGGTAGGTGATATTGCTGAACTATGGCGATTACGTGATGAGAAGTATGCCGTTCAAGTTTGTAAACACGATTATGTACCAAGAACTGATACAAAGTTTTTAGGTCAAGTACAAACAAAATATCCTAAAAAGAACTGGTCTAGTTTTATGTTAATGAATTGTGATAAATGTACAGCATTAACACCTGATTATGTTAACACAGCCACAGGTTTACAATTACACCAATTTAAATGGTTGACAGATGATAACTTAATTGGTGATTTACCGTTAGAATGGAACTGGTTAGCAGGTGAGTACGAGTATAAAAAAGATGTAAAGAATATTCACTATACAGAGGGTGGACCTTGGTTCAACGAATATAGAGATTGTGATTATTCAAAAGAATGGTTAGACCATTATAGTGAGTGTTGTGATATTGAATGATAGAAGGATTTTGTACAGGCTCTGGTGCTAAAGATAGATATGTTGTTGCCTTTTCAAAAATAGTACATAGGAACAGCAGAGAGAAAATACCACCATTTGAAAAAGGTAGTTGGCCAACGTTTGATTGGGAAAAGTGGACTACTAATCCTCTTGCAGTTGTAGGAACATTAAGAGGTTGTGAAGAGATAATATGGGAATGTCAAAAAAGAAACCACGAATTCTATTATATGGACCACGCATACTTTCACGCAACAAGAGATTATGCCCCAGGTCCTTACGGCCAATTGTACAGAGTAATAAAAAATCAAATGCAACTTAACAAGTTAGTTGAGTTGACAAAAGCAGATAAGAAAAGAATAGAAAAATATAAACCAATAAAATTTAAAAGTTGGAAGTTTGGTACATATATTTTAGTATGTCCACCTACAAAAGCAATTTGTAGATTATATCATACAACTGAAGAGAAGTGGTTAAATGATACACTTAAAACACTAAAGAAACATACAGATAGAGAAATTAGAATTAGAAAGAAAGGTGATACCACACCTTTAGTAGAACAATTAAAAAATAGTTGGGCAATGGTCACTATGCAATCAACGGCTGCCATAGAGGCAGTATTAAATGGTGTACCAGTATTTTGTGATGAAGTATCACAAGCAAATGTTATTGGTGAAAATAATTTATCTAAAATAGAAAAACCATATTACGCAGACAGAGATATTATAGAGAAGTGGATTGATAGTTTATTAAGTAGTCAATTTACTATGGAAGAAATTAAAAATGGTGTTGCACACGAAGTTGTTAAGAGGTTACAATGATAGTTGGTTTTTGGGGCTCATTTAGAGAGGGTGATTTTTTTAAATTTCCTACTCACGCAGATTACAAATATGCTAAGTTTGAGGAGCGTTTACACCTTGAACACGCTAAGGCATATGTGACCACAGGTGTCAAAGGTGTTTTTAAAGATTATAAAAATCAATATGACTATATTACAGAGACAAAAAAGCCTGTCATAGTATTTGAAGGCGCTACATTTAGAAGAAACATAAAAGTTGGTGACCCTAATTATTATTATAGAATTGGTTTAAATGATTACACGTATAATAAAGGTATATTTAAAAATCAAAATTCACCATCAGACAGGTGGAAAATGATACAAGAAGAACAAGGTATTGAAATTAAACCTTGGCGTAGTACAGGTAGATATATTCTAGTTTGTTTACAAAACCCTAGTGATACAAGTTTAAATGATTTATATACAGCTGATATGCAAGATAAATTACCTGTACATACAAAGGCTAGAGGCACACAATGGAATTATATTAACTACCTTTATAAGATAATGAAGAAAATTAGTAAGTTGACTAAAGAACCTATCGTAGTAAGATTTCATCCTAGATTTTTACAAAAATATGGTAATATAAAACCAGAGGGTGGTCAAAAAGGTGGTTTCTTTACAAGATTTAGAGAAGCAGGTATCAAAAACCAAATTATATATAGTACAAACTATGATGACTATAATGAAACAAATGGTGGTAGTGGTTTTCAAAAAGATTTAGATGGTGCAAGAGTAGTTGTTTCATATTCAAGCAATGCATTGGTAGAAAGTGTTTGTGAGGGTATACCAACGGTTGCTTTATCAGAAACATCACACGCTTGGCCAGTAAGTTACCACAAGCTTGACATTATAGGTGAAGATAGTATAAAATGTAATTTTGATAGAAAACAATGGTTGTATGATTGTGCCTATACACAATGGAAACAAGAAGAGATTAATAGTGGCGAAGTACACAGGAGATTATTAGATGATTATAACGCATAAAATGAGCTGGGACAAATGTTTGTCTCATAAGATTTGGCCGGCAATAGAAAAAGGTTGGCAAGATGAAGATAAAGAGATACACTTCTTTTGGGGTTTAGGTGGTAAAAATACAGAATTAATTAGAGAGTGTACACACCTTGAAAAAGAATGGTGGTATGTTGATGTAGGTTATTTAAATGCTCCTTTTGTACGTTATCCAGAACCAATTGTAAATTGGGATAGATTCTATATTAGAATTGCAAAAGGTAATTTACACACAATCAGAGGCAGAGTTGGAGATGGAAAAAGAATAAGTCAATTAGAACACGAAGGCATTGATTGTCAGTTTAAAGGTTGGGACACAGGTAAACCAAAACATATTTTGTTGGCACCATCATCATCTACGGTAACATTTCATATAAATGGTTGTTCAGTAGAAAAATGGACAGAGATTGCAACACACCAAATTAATCAGTTTCTAAAAGGTACTGAACACGAAGGATTGCCAATTAAGTTTAGAAATAAACCAAGACCAGGAAATGAGTTTTGGAATACAGATATTAGAGCAGATTTACAAGGTGCTCACGCATTGGTAACCAATATGTCTTTATCAGCTATTGACGCTATCTTAAATATGACACCTGTATTTGCACACAAAAGAAACATTGTAAGTTTTATTGCAGGCCAACACATAGGTAAAATTGCAAAACCAATGAGACCTGGACATAAGACGGTAAACGAGTGGTTGAAAATGGTAGTAGATAATCAGTTTAAATTATCAGAGATTGCTGATGGTACTGCTTATGAAATGTTAATGCAACAACCAAACAATAAACTAGAACCAAAACAAATACAGGACCAGATTAAATAATGATACAAGAAGGTACTTTTGATATGTTTACAACACCTATTAAGGTGGCAAAATCAAAACTAGATAATAATTTGATGGCAAATTATATTTTAGATTTTTGTAAAGATAATGAGGGTAGATTAAATACACAAAACCCTAAAGGTCGTTTAGTATCTAATGAGGGTGGGTTTCAATCAAAAGATATTGACTTTGAATATCATAAAAGATTAAAACCTTTATTTGCATTTTTAACTGAACAAGGTAATAACTTATCAGATGAGTTAGGTTTTCCTAGAGTAAAATTAGATAATCTATGGTTCAATATAAATGGATACAAAGATTTCAACCAAGACCATAGACACGCAGGTTGTATATATTCAGGTGTATATTACATACAGACACCAGAAAAATGTGGTGATATAATGTTTACTAGTCCAGCTGCTATAGAATTAGAGGCATATTGGGACCAACATATAAAAGATAAAAATAACCACCCTAGAACAAACATACATTGTACTTGCAAAGCAGAAGCAGGTGTTATGTATCTATTTCCTAGTTTCTTAACTCACGGTGTATTACCTAATCTAAATGAGAATGAGAAAAGAATATCAGTAGCGTTTAATTTTAAAAAGATGTTATAAAATGAATTTTGTATGCGTTTATTATGGCAACAAATATAGACCAGAGTATGTACAAAAATTGTACAATATGGTCAAAAGACACCTAACAATAAAACATAATTTTATATGTTTTACAGATAACACTTCACTACATAGAATAGTAAAAGGCGACATAGACTTTAGAAAGTTTCCTTTAGATGATGAGATTGGTTGGTGGAACAAATTACAATTATTTCATCCAGATAGTGGTCTAGTAGGTGAAAATCTATATATGGATTTAGATGTAGTTATCTTAAAGAACATCAATCAAATGGCTCAATTTGGTGATACAGAAACCTTTGGTGCTTTACACGATTTCACAGGTCATACAGGTATTAATTCTTCTATAATGAAGTTTAATAATACTATTATGACACCAGCTGTATGGTACAGATACTATGAAGACAGACCAAGATGGCGTAAACATCAAGGTGACCAGAATGTGACCTATGAATTTATGAAAGACCATACCAAATTACAATATATGCCTAATGAGTGGACGTTTTCATATAAGTGGTATTCTAGGAAAGAACCAAGATTTAGTAAGTCAGATTGGACGTTTGAAATGTCTTACGAATCGTTGGTGGCCGTGTTTCACGGACAACCTAATCCTCACGAATCAGATGTGCCTTGGGTACTAGAAAACTGGAAATAGAACAAAACCAGAACATACAACCTCTGTAATCGTTACCTGGTCTCATAAAAAAAATTCAAAAAAAGTGAAAAAAGTGCTTGCTTTCTATGGTGGATATGATATTATAATTGTATATGATAAAGAAAAAAACACTACAACAAAGAATACAAGAAGCTAAGAAAAGAAATCTCTTGACTTTATTGCAAATCTTTGATATACTAATTAATAATAACCAAAAGGAGACTACATTATGGCAAAAGTAAAAAGCTATTATACTGAAATCGCTGACGAACAAGTTAGTGATATTTTGAAATCTTATACAGATGGTAAAATTACCGCTGATAAGGCAAAAGAAGATATATCTAAAGTAGATAATCTTAACTTGATTGATATTGATGAAAGCAATATTGATGATGTTTTATATTTCGCAATGGAAGACGCAAAGGCGGCTGCTTAATGACAAAAGGGTCTAGTTTAAATTTAGTTTACGGTAGAGAGTATTTTGACGAAGAAGATACAGAATGGTTTTTTATTTACCATACTATTTTTAGAAATGTACCTTTAAGTCAACTTGACAGGTTGAACAATAAAGAATTTCAGGCTAAAATAAAAACTTATTGTGATAAACACTACAAAGAGGATGCCACAAATGGCACAGGTAACTCTAAAGTAGAAATGATACACGGTGATAAGTATTATGAAACTTATGAAGATGTCTTTGGTGAAACAGCTATTGGTGATAATGCATTATTTAATGATTATGGTCAAATGTGGAATGGTAGACAATTCTTCAAATACGATTTTGCGCCATCTTTGACGGCACAATTTACACACAAACATTTAAACACTAAAATAGGAGGACACACTAATGATAATTAATGTAGGTGATACAATCAAAGCAAACCACGGTAGAAGTGGTGAGATAATTAATATCGGTATTGCTACTGAAGCAACTGATATAGCGGCTGAAAATGATACAGCCTTAAATGCAAAAACATATGATACAGACCTTGGCTATAAAGGTGCTGTAACCTATTCAGGTGAGAATGGTACTTATTGGTGCTATTTTGACCAGATAGAAGACAATCTTACTGAAAAAGAAAAGTCAGATGTTGATGTACAAATTAACCTTGATAACGAATGGTGGAAATAATGGATATGTATGTTAGTTTATTCATATCAGCTGCTGTTTTAGTTATGTTGGTATATTGTTTATATCTTACTAATGGTTGTAAAAAAATCTTAAATAAGATGATTAAAAGAAATAAAAAGTATCAAAAGGATATTGATAAATCTATTAAGGCAAATAATGACACAGCCTAATAAACCAAATCCTTGGGAACAAGATATAATTGACAACGCAGATAGTTATTCTGTTGTTGAGTGGCGTCCATTGAATAAGACCACAAAGACCGTTGTTAAGACTTATCAAGAGGCTAAAGAACTATTTGATAAAACAATTGTTGAGCATACAGCCACACTTGTTTATGCGATTAAAAATAATTCACACGCTAATTTGAATCATTTAGATGATTTTAGCAGAAAGGTTAAATATGTCAAATCAAAGACCAGGTAAATTTCAATCAAGACCAGAAATGGGTATGACTCAAGAAATGGGTACACTAAAGTTTTTTAAACTTGCACAAAAGGTTTTGGAAAAAGAAGGTAAAATGGACGAGGCATTTAACTTTGAACAAATGGCTGATTGGGTACAATCTGGAAAAAGGTTGCCAAATACAGAGGAAGATGTTATAAAAGCGTTAGGAATATAATTATGAAATACAATGAAGATAAAATACTAAAAGAAATAGGTACATACATAGAATCAACGTATGGCCAACACTATGCTCAAGTTAAAGAGGGTGTACAAGTACAAGACCTTTTGAGGTCGTGTGGTATAGATAAAGATTTTTGTCAAGCCAATGCAATTAAATATCTTGCAAGGTTTGGTAAGAAAGATGGTCGTAATAGAAAAGACTTATTAAAGGCTGTCCATTATATTGTTTTATTAATGTCAAGTGAAGATGAATCTAATGCCAAAAAGAAACTTAAATAAACAAGAATTATATCTTATTGCTTTAAAAAAGCATATCAAGTGGATGAGGTCACTAGGTCTCAACGTTGGTGATGACGGACATATTATCAAGTCTAGTTATAATACCAATGATGACGGCTATTACCCCACAACTGACTTATCAGATATACACCCACAACCTAAATTATCAAATGTTATAGGTAATGGTATCAAAACTGATAATAGTTGGAAGATAGAAGAGTCAAAGAATTTTACAATCGTGCCGGCATATAACAAAGGACCATATATGGTGGTGAATAGAAAAGACCTGAAAACAGCAGGAAGGAAAGTCTAATGAATGAAATATTAGCTATGATTGATGACCTTAAAAAAGTCAAAGCAAAATTGGTGAGTGGTGACACCCCTGGTGCAATCAAATTGATTGACGAAGTTGTTGCCTATAAAGAAAAAGAAGTCAAGG
>MDTB01187412.1_pt1 | contig 11980 bp, 12 predicted proteins | sample 811161 | NCBI WGS metagenome assembly MDTB01 (sample SAMN05326650, study PRJNA326480) | marine metagenome | isolation source: seawater | place: Mediterranean Sea | collected 2009 | reverse complement strand
CTGCTTTCTCTTTTTCTTCATCAGATAAGCTATCTAATAGTTTTTCACATTCTTTTCTATGAATAACATCTGCTGCTTTATGAGCTTCGAAAAATTCCAAACCTTCTTTTGAGCTAACGCCATAAAACTTTTTTAGTCCTTGAATTTTGGTTTCAGCAATTTCAGGTATTTGTCTTTCGTAAGTATAAAGAGACGCCAATCCTTCAGCATATGACAATCTTGCTTGCTTAAAAAAATTATCTATCATTTCTTTTGTAAACCAGTCCTGTTTTACCTCTTCAATTTTTTTTGGGTCAGCGCCCATTGCTAAAGCAAAATTTTTCCAAAGTTTAGGATGATCTGCATTTGGATTTTCCTCATCTTGTAAATTCTCTAAAAGAATTTTTCTTTTACTTATGTCATCACATAGCGAATGAGTTGCGCTAATATATCTTGGGAATGCCTTAACGTGCTGGTAATACTGCTCGGCATAATCCTTGATTACCTCTCTATTTAATTTTCCTTCATTCCACGCTTTGTAAAATGGATGTTTAAGTAAATGATATTTATCTAGTTTTTCGTTTAAGTTTTTTGAAAACATTTTATCCTCCGTTAATATTACTTTAGTTTAAATTTTAAATTAAACAATTAAAAAAATTGTCCACAACTTTAGATTGTTGCTTCACGTCTTATTGGTTTTTCATCTATTGGGAGATGTAGTAATGTTGCAACAAAGGACAGTAAGATTGCTAAATACCAAGCATAATCATAATTTCCGAACATGTCATAAAATACCCCCCCTAGATAAGCACCTAAAAAAGATCCTATCTGATGATTTAAAAAAACTATTCCAAAGAGCATTGATAAATTTTTTGCACCAAAAACCTGTGCTACAATCCCATTCGTTGCTGGAACAGTGGCTAGCCATAATAGTCCAAAAGTTATTCCAAAAGCTATTGCTGAAATATTTGATGGAGGTAAAAATATGAATAACATTATTGATATTGCTCTAAAAAAATACAAACCACTTAAAAGCATTTTTTTGCTATATTTGTCACTTAAGTAACCCATTATTAAAACACCAATAATATTAAAAAGACCAATTAATGAAAGAATTGCAAAGCCTGTCCAGTCATCGAGTCCTCTATCTTGTACATATCTTGGAACGTGAGTAGCAACCAATGTAATTTGAAATCCACAAACAAAAAAACCTAAAACTAACAATCTAAAACCTTTGTGTGCAAAAGATTCTTTTAGAACTTTTATTACGTTATCACTTTGTTCAGGCTCTTTTTTCAAAACAAGATCTTCATTTTGACCTTCGGGTTTTTTTAAAAACAACCCTGGAATACACATTATAAATAAAATTATTGCAAATACTGTAAAAGTACTTTGCCAACCTACCTCAACCATTAAATATTTTGTTAGAATAGGGAATATAAACATTCCAAGGCCCCCAAATGCGGTTACATAACCAGCTGCTTTACCTCTGCTTTGATTTGGAAAATGTTTGGTAACAACTGGAGCTAAAATTGTTCCAGCAGCCCCTCCTAAACCAATACCTACGAGCAAACCAAGATTTATTTGAAACCATGCACCTGTATTAAAATTATTTCCTAAAGCCAAAACCCCAACACCGTAAATAATTAATGTAAAAATAACCATTTTGCTTCCACCATGTTTATCGGCAAATCTTCCAAAAATAGGTGTAACAATTCCCCAAATCAAAGCATGTAACGCAATGGCAAGACCAAACTCTGTGTTAGAAATTCCATAATCAATTTCAAAATCACCAGAAAATAATCCAAAAGTTTGTCTAACACCCATAGTTACGTTCACAACAAAGCAAGCTGCAACTAAAGTAATTAATGCCGTTTTGTTTGGAAAAAACTTTGATGTCATCTAATCTTTTTAATCGCTTTTCTTAAATCTTCAATCAAATCTTTGGGGTCCTCTAAACCTACATGAAACCTTACTATATGATAGTTTGGTTTTATGTAATTTTTATACACTCTTTGAATTACGTGAGATTGATACAAAACTAAGCTTTCAAAACCACCCCAGCTTTGTCCTATTCCAAAAAGTTTAAGTGAATTTATAAACTTATAAATTGAATTTCGGTTTTTGCTCTTAATAATGACTGAAAATAAACCAGTAGACCCTGAATAATATTTTTTCCAATTTTCATAATTTTCACTTCCTCTTTTATGCGGGTAGAGAATTTCATTTATTTTCTTTTCTTTCTTTAAAAAATTTATAATTTTTTTTGTGTTTTCTTCATGTCTTTTTAGTCTAACATCTAAAGTTCTTAGACCTCTTAGAACTAAATATGCATCATCAGGGGATGCTCTGTATCCAAAAAGTTTATTGCAAAATCTTACTTTTTCATAAACCTTCTTATTGATGGCTAAACTCCCGAGCATTACATCTGAGTGTCCTGAAAGATATTTTGTACCTGAAGAAATTGACATATCAAAACCTATTTTTAAAGGTTTTATAAAAAACGGAGTTCCCCATGTATTATCGATTGCTGTAATAATTTTTCTTTTTTTTGCAATTTTAATTATTTTAGATAAATCTTGAAACTCAAAGGTATTACTTCCTGGATTTTCTACAAAAATCATTTTTGTTCTTTTGTTAATTTTGCTCTGTAAACTTTTTATACTTTGTGGATTGTAGAAATGGGCTTTAATTTTAAACTCTTTTAATAATTTTGATGTAATAACTCTTGTTGGGGCATAAACAGAATCTGTTACAACAATTTCATCTCCTGGTCTACAAATACTCATAATTGCTAATGCAATTGCACCAAAACCTGTTGATGTTAAAAAAGTTCTGTATGCGCCTTCTAATTCAGAAATAAAATTTTGAAGTGCAATAGTTGTTTGGCTACCTGCTCTTCCATATTCATAAAAATTTACTTTTGATCCCTTCTTAACTAAAGCTTCGTGTTTTAGAAGTTCCTGGACATTTTTAAAAAAAACTGTTGAATTTCTCACTACTGCTGGATTAGCGGATCTGGCAACATTATCTTGAGCTAAAATTTTAAGTTTTGTTATATCTGAATATTTCATTTAAATATTTTCACAACCTACCACCCAAAGATCGTAAACTGGGTGATCAAATGTTCTTAAAGTTACACTAGATGAAAATGTCCATCCATTAAATACAAAAACTTTATCGTCTTTTTTGTTCGATAAATCCTTTACTTGGATATATGCCACAACACCATTGTCATTATCTGATTTTGAAAACGAGCATTTTTTTGGTAAAATTTCTAAATAACCAAATTTTTGTATTTTTCCAACAGGGATATTTAGACGTGATGTTTTAGCGGTAATTTTATCTAGCGCTTTAAATTTCACAACAGTTTTACCTTTAATATTTTTTTTTTTTTGTTTTTGTTTTTAATTTAAAAGTATTATTTAATTCCTCGTTGCCGTTCGGATCTGTGTCTTCCTCAAAAGTGGGTTCAATATTTTCTAAATTCAATTTTTCTTGTGAATAAAGTGTTGAATTTAAAAATATAAAAAAAAATATAATAATGAAATATTTAAGGTTTCCAACTTTCATATTTTTTAAAATCCTTTTGTTTATTTGTGATTTTATTTGGTCGATAAGCTTCTTTTGTTCCAGTTTTATTTTCAGAGTGTGGTTTCTGCCATGAGTATTTTGCGGGTTTTACTTGAGATGGATTAGTATCTATTTGATAATGCATCCATTGGTACCAATCTGAGTCAATTTTTGATGCATTAATTTCACCATTATAAATTACCCATCTTTTTCCTTTTTTGCTTTCAAAATACTTGTTACCAAGCGAATCTTTGCCAACCAATTTACCGAAAAAAAGTGTTTGAAAAAAAGTACCAACGGTCTGATAGTTCCACCAAGTAAAAATTTGTTTAATCATTTTTATTTAAATTAAATCCACACAAGTTCAAATTGCATAAAATATTCATAGACAGATAATCTTTATCGTATATATCTAAAACTTAGTTACTTTCAACAAACATTGAGGAATAATTATGTCAAAATTTTTAGTGGAAACTCATTATACGTGTACTTTTAAGATAGTTCATGAATTAGATGAGCTTAATGAAAAGGCTCTTTCAGAGGTAGATAATCGAAAAGATGGAAAAGTAGAAATTGTTAATGTTACTGTCAATAACAGAAAGACTAAAAGGTCCGATGGTAAGAAGCCTATAAAATCAGATTTAGAAAATGTAAATATTTCCCACACCAATAATAAGCCAAATACAGAGAAACTTGAGTCTGAACTTTTGAAAAAAGGAAGTAATAAGAGTTCTAAATTTAAAAATAATAATAGTGAAAAAAGATTCCAAATGCCAGATAGAAGAAAAGGTTATATTCAAAAAGCAACTATTGGCGATCATAAAATTTATTTACACACAGGCGAGTATGATGATGGGAAAATTGGTGAAATTTTTATTGATACCAATAAAGAGGGGGAATTAGTTAAAGCACTTACAAATAACTTTGCTATTGCTATATCATTGGGTCTTCAATACGGGGTACCTTTGGAGGAATTTGTTGACGCATTTTTAGATACAAAATTTGAACCGTCAGGTAAAGTTTATGGCAATGATAGGATTTTAAGTGCAACTTCTATTTTAGATTATATTTTTAGAGAATTGGCCATATCTTACCTTGGTAAAGAGGATCTTGCACATACACCTGGATTAAATAGATCAAGCAATGAAGATAAAGATGAAAAAGATGATCAATTTTTGAAAATTGTTAAGAATATAACTAGTAAAGGTTTTGTTAGAAGCAATTATGAGGAAAAGTTAGTTGATTTAAGCGATGTTAGAATCAACCTCAAAAGTAAAAATTAATTTTTCTTTACAGTTTTAATACTTAGCTCTTTTAATTGTTTTTCCGTAGCTTCGGAAGGAGCTTCCATTAAAAGGTCTTCTGCATTTTGATTCATTGGAAACAAAGTGACTTCCCTAATATTTTTTTGATTTGCTAAAAGCATAACAATTCTGTCAATACCTGGGGCCATTCCACCGTGAGGTGGTGCTCCATAAGATAGTGCTTTTATCATGCCTGAAAAATTCTTTTTCACCATTTCTTTGGTGTATCCAACCTTTGAAAAAACTTTAAATAAATATTCAGGAATGTGGTTTCTAATAGCACCAGAGGAAAGCTCGTAACCATTACAAACTAAATCATATTGGTACGCTAAAATTTTTAATGGATCGGTTTTATCAAAATCACTAAATTCCACTTGTGGCATTGAAAAAGGGTTGTGACTAAAATCAATTTTTTTTTCTTTTTCATCGTACTCATACATTGGATAATCAGTTATCCAGCAAAATTTAAAGCTTTTATCATTAATTAATTTTAATTCTTCTGCTATTTTCTGCCTTACTATTCCTGCAAAAGTTTTGGCTTCTTTCTCTTTATTACAAACGAAAAAAACTGATCCTTTTTCATCAATGTTAGATATTTTAATTAATTCTTTAATTGCCTTTTCTGAAAAAAATTTTGCAATTGGACCTTTTCCATTTATTTTGTTATTCTCTTTATCAAATGTAATATAAGCTAAACCACTAGCACCCTCACTGATTGCCCAATTGTTAAGTCCATCAAAAAAACTTCTAGGTTTAGAAAAGGTATTAGGCACCGGAATAGCTTTTACAATTCCTCCTTTTGAAATAATGTCTTTAAAAATTTTTAATTTAACATCATTTGATTTAAATAATTCTGTTGCTTCTATTAATTCAATCGGGTTTCTTAAATCAGGTTTATCAGTTCCATATTTGTCTAATGCATCTTTATATTTGATCCTTGGAAAGGGACTTTTGTTTACATCTCTTCCATTTCCGAATTTCATAAACAAATCATAAAATATTGGTTCTACAATTTTTAATACATCATCTTGTTCAACAAATGACATTTCCATATCCAATTGATAGTGTTCTCCAGGACTCCTATCTGCTCTTCCATCTTCATCTCTAAAACAAGGTGCAATTTGAAAATATCTATCAAATCCAGATATCATAATCATTTGTTTAAATTGTTGAGGTGCTTGAGGTAGAGCATAAAATTTACCAGGGTGTACCCTGCTCGGAACTAAAAAATCTCTAGCTCCCTCTGGGCTTGATGCAGTAAGTATAGGTGTTTGAAATTCTAAAAAATTATTCTCAGTCATTTTTGTTCTTATAAAAGACAAAATCTTGGACCTTAGTTCAATATTTTTATGCATTTCTCTTCTACGTAGATCAATAAATCTATATTTTAATCTTATTTCTTCAGGATAATCTTGTTCTCCAAAGACAGGCATCGGTAGTTCTTTAGCTTCTGATAAAACTTTTATGTTTTCAATTTTTACCTCTATCATCCCTGTTTTTAATTCTTTATTTTCAGTTTCTTTGGATCGTTTTACAACATTCCCATCGACCATAATTACAGTCTCAGGTTTTAACTTTTCAAGAACTTTGAAATTTTTATTTTTATTTTCAACAACACATTGGGTTATTCCAAAATGGTCTCTAATATCAATAAATAATAAATTACCATGGTCTCTCTTTCTATGTATCCATCCTGAAAGTTTAACTTGTTTTTTGATATTTTTTTCGTTTAGCTCAGCACAATTATGAGATCTATATTTATTCATAAATTATTTTGTTGCCCAATCTCATTTAATACTTTTTTAATTAAATGTAATTTAATAGGTTGTGCCTTAGTCAAGGATAGGCTGTCAATAGAATTTGAAAAAGAATTAATTTTTTCGTAAGACCTTTCTATATTTTTCAATATATATTCTATATTTTTTTCACTTACTTCAATTTGCTTGTCAGAAAAGTTTTTTGCCAGTATTACTCTAATCAAATCATCTGTTGGTAAATCAATACCTATATCTACAAAACTAGCAAATCTTGATTTTAAATCTTCTATCCTAGTTTTAAATTTTTTAATCGAAACCATTGAGCTAATAATAAGATATTTGTTATCTTGATTAGCTTGATTGATTATAGAATACAAAAGTTTTTCATCAATATTATTATCATAATCATCAATTATGAGACATTCTTTTGTTTTAAACTCTCTTAATATATCTTCAGAAACATCTTTTGATAATTTAATTATAGAATGTATTTTTGTTTTTAAAATATTTGCTAAATGAGTTTTGCCACAACCTGTCGGGCCAAAAATATTTACTAATCTACTAGGCCATTTAGGCCAACTTTCAATTAGCTTGAATGCATTAAAGTTATTTTTCGAGACATAAAAATCTTGTTTTAAATAGTTTCTTTTAAAAGGAAAATTAAAAATTAATTGTTCAGACATTTATCCTTTTAATTTCAAATTCCATTTATTATCATTTATTTTTAAAACAAAGCCATTTTCCATGAATAAATTCTGTAGATTTTTAATTTTTCCAAAGTACTTAATTTTAATTTGTGCATTATGATTATCTATTTGCTGGACGTGTAAATTTTTCACTAAATTAAAGTTATTTATTTTCTTCAATGCAGTTTCTAAGTTGCTTGGTTTAGAAAGTTTTAGATTTATAGTTAAATATGATGGGGTCGATACATCTATAAGATTTTGATCCTTCCAGATATCGTGAACTATGAACTTTAGTTTTGAAATAGTTTCCTCTCTTACTTTTTTATCATCAATATTTTTCACAGTGATTTCAATTTTTTTAAGCTTTTTTATATTTTTAAAGTTTGTTTTAATAAATACATTTAAAATCTTATTATCATATCTCAGTATTAAAATTGCGCTATTTTTTAATTCATAATTATCAACAAGAGGTGTTAAATCAATTGCTTCTAGATCATCCATATTTTGTTTTATAAAATTTAGATCATCTAAGTTTTCGACTGGTAAAATAAAACTAACATCTTGAAGTTCTTTAAAATTATTCCATTCTTCAAAAAATTTATTTCCAGAAAATACTTGCAACTCAGAATTTAAAATTAAAATTGGAAATATAATTGTTTCTAGTGTTGATGAGGCTGAATATGATACTCCTTTTTCATTAAAAAAATCATTAATTTTGTCTTCTTTAAAAAAAACAGCTATTTTAACTTTATAACTATCTAAAGTTATTTTTTCTTCCAGTATCCTAAAACTTTGAACTAGTGATTTTATTGTCGCTGAGTCGGTGCTTAATATTTTTTTTTGATCTTCTGATTTCAGAATATTAGATATGAGTTTTTGAAAACCTCTTCTAAATGCTATTTCGATATATTTGTCTTTGTAATTGTTTTGGTCAATTTTGCCCTCAATAATTATATTATCAACAGTAAAATTCTCTTGGTTAGCAAAAACTTTTTGTGTTTTGCTAAAAAATAACAATATTATTAAAAAGGAAAAAATTATTTTTTTCATATTTTATCTAAATATCATCTTATAAATGAAAAAAACAAATAATAGTTATAAAAAAAGCGGCGTAGATATCAAAACAGCTGACAAATTTGCAAAATTTATTGGAAAATACTCCAATCAAGTATTTAAAAAAAAAATAAATAAAATTAATAAAAATAATATTGGAAATTTTGGATCAGTATTTGATCTAAGTAATTTTAATTTGAAAGACGCACTTCTTGTAGCTAGCACAGACGGTGTTGGTACTAAAATTGAACTTGCAAATAAATTTAATAAATTTGATTCAATTGGTATAGATCTGGTAGCTATGTGTGTTAATGATCTAATTGTACAAGGAGCGAAGCCTTTGTTTTTTTTAGACTATATTGCTGTTGGAAAAATTAATCTCGATAAAATGAAGAAAATTATTAAAGGAATAATTAATGGATGTAAAATGTCAGATTGTATACTTGTTGGTGGAGAAACTGCTGAAATGCCAGATACATATGGTAAAAATAAATTTGATTTAGCAGGATTTACGGTGGGTTTAGTTTCTAAAAAAAAACTTATCTCTGCAAATAAAGTAAAAAATAATAATATTATATTAGCGATACCCTCCTCCGGGCTTCATTCAAACGGTTTTTCACTTGTGAGAAAAGTTACTAAGAATATTAAATTAAATAATTTAATAAGAAAAGAATTATTAAAACCTACTAAAATTTACACTGATGAGGTTTTAAAATTGGTACAAAAAAATCTAATTAATTCTGCAGCAAATATTACAGGGGGTGGTGTGATTGAAAACATAACTAGATCTGTCCCAAAAAATTTAACCGCAAATATTGATTTATCTAAAATTAAAGTACCCTTTATTTTTAAATGGCTAAAAAATAAAAATATAACAGATATGGAGATGCTTAAAACATTTAACTGCGGTGTCGGTTTTTGTTTGATAGTAAATAAACAAAATATTAATAAAATCAAATCATATTTTAACAAAAAATATAAACCTTATGAAATAGGTTTTATTTCTAAATCATCAAAAAGATTAAATTTAATAAAGAAAGTCAAATGGTAAAAAAAAGAGCATGCGTATTTATATCTGGAACAGGTTCAAATCTAAGATCAATTATTAAAAGCTCTAGGGATTATAACTTTCCAATAAATATTTGCTTGGTTATTTCAAACAATAAAAAAGCTAGGGGAATAATTTTTGCTAAAAAATTTTCAATTCCATACTTGGTAATTACTAATAAATATAGCTTTGAAAAAAATGCAGTAAAAATATTAGCTGAGAAAAAAATTGAACTTATATGTTTAGCAGGTTTCATGAAGATTTTATCTAAAAAGTTTATTAGAGACTTTAAGGGAAAGATAATTAACATTCACCCCTCGCTACTTCCTAGATATAAGGGGTTAAATACATTTCAACGCGTATTGAAATCAAAAGAAAAATTTACAGGATGTACAGTGCACTTTGTTAATGAAAAACTTGATAATGGAAAAATCATAGTTAAAAATAAAATTCTGATTGGAAATAAAGACAGTGTTCAAACACTTAAAAAAAAAGTTCAAATTCAAGAGTACAAATCTTACTCAATTGCAATACGAAAAATTTTTAGTTCCTATTAATTTTTAAAGAAAAATTCTATTTCCTTAATTGCGTTTTCTAATGAATCAGATCCATGAACTGAATTTTTGTCTATGGATATCCCGTATTTTTTTCTTATAGTACCTTCTTCTGCATTTTTAGGGTCTGTAGCACCCATAATTCTTCGGTTTTCTTTTATGGCATTGTCTCCCTCTAAAATCATAACGGTTATTGGACCTGATGATAGGTAATTACACAATCTTTCATAAAAGGGTTTTGTTTGATGTACTTTATAAAAATCGGCAGCCTCATCCTTTGTTACCTGAATTTTTTTTTCTTTAATTATCTTCAAATTATTTTTAAAGAAAAATTCTTTAATATTTTGTGTAAGATTTCTTTCAACTGCATCAGGTTTTATTATAGATAGAGTTTTCTCTATATTACTCATAATTTTCTTCAACAAGTTGATTTAATAATCTTACTCCAAAACCTGTTGCACCACCTGAATTTAAAGCTCCGCCGTATTTTGAAAAAGCCATACCGGCAATATCTAGATGAGCCCAAGGAGTCTTGTTTAAAATAAATCTTTGTAAAAATTGTGCTGCTGTTGTTGATCCTGCGCCACCTACATAATTTATATTTTGTACATCTGCATTTTTAGAGTTCATGAGTTTGTCATAATTTTTGTGAAGAGGCATTCTCCATACTTTCTCTTCGACTTTTTTCCCTGCATTAAAAATTTGATTTGATAATTTATCGTCATTTGAAAATAGACCAGCGTATTCTGATCCTAAGGAAACTATTATTGCTCCAGTCAAAGTAGCTAAATCAACAATAAATTTTGGTTTAAATTTCTCTTCCGTAAATGTTAATGCATCCGCTAAAACTAATCTTCCCTCTGCGTCTGTATTTAAGATTTCTATAGTTTTGCCACTATAAGACTTTACAATATCCCCCGGTCTTTGAGCATCTCCGCTTACCATATTTTCTACAAGCCCCACTACACCAACAGCATTTATTTTTGCTTTTCTTAATGCAAAGTTTTTCATTAAACCGACTACAGTAGCTGATCCAGCCATATCATAGGTCATGTCTTCCATAAATTTTGCAGGTTTTAAAGAATATCCTCCAGTATCGAAACAAACCCCTTTTCCAACAAACGCTAACGGCCTTGAATTGTTTTTTGCTCCATTCCATTCCATTGTAACTAGGTATGATCCTCTTACACTTCCTTGTCCAACACCAAGTAGAGCATACATGCCAAGTTTCTTTAATTTTTTGTCATCATATATATTTACTTTTAATCCATCTTTTCTAAGAGAACTTAATCTCTTAGCATATTCATCAGGATGTAAAACGTTTCCAGGCTCAGAAACTAAATCTCTTGCATAAAAAGTTCCTTCTTCTAAAGCCTTGAATTTTAATTGTGTTTGCAGCGAAGGTTTATTTTTACTACCTGATATATTAATTGAAATTAGTTTTATTTCTTTTTTTGTTTTATACTTTTTAAACTCATAAGATTTTAATTTTAAACCATGAAGAAAATATCCTAAAAAATTTTCATTTTTTCCATTAATACTATCTGAAATTACAGAGTATTCGCTACTCTTTCCAATATTTATTTTTTTGTAAAATTCTGCTCCTAAATTTTCAATATCGAAGTTTTTTAAATTTTTTTTAATTGATATTAATACTATTTTCTTTTTTGAATTAACGTCAAAAATAATTAAATTTTTTTTTAAATCAACGTTTTTCAAAAGATCGTTTATGTAGGAAAATTCATTATTAGAAAGATATTTTTTTAGTCCGTTTGTACTGTACTTTTCATCACAAAATAAAACTAAGTTTGAAGGTTTGCTGCTTGTTTTTAAGTAGTTTAATTTAATAGCCATAATTTTAAAAAGATTAGATAATTCTCTTGCTAGGTAGAAAAAAACCTAAATTTTGTCCTTTATCATCAAATTTTTTTATAAAATTTATCATTTAGTCAACTCAAGATTGAAATTTGTTTAAACTTGCTTTAATTATATACAAAAACAAAAGCAATGTTGAGTAATAAAATTT
>MDTB01146884.1_pt1 | contig 11980 bp, 11 predicted proteins | sample 811161 | NCBI WGS metagenome assembly MDTB01 (sample SAMN05326650, study PRJNA326480) | marine metagenome | isolation source: seawater | place: Mediterranean Sea | collected 2009 | reverse complement strand
TTAAGGAACCAACCAATTTGATTCTAGATTATCACCCCATGAATGAAGCGCTCTTCTATGACCAGATCTTTTAAGATATAAAAATTCAAGAGAATCGAAGGTAAAAATTAAAACTGAGAAGTTTGTATACCCGTTTTCTGCTTCATATTCTTGAATATCAAATTCGTTAGGATCTTTTATATGTTTTGAGGATCCGCCTTTAACTGAATAACATTTTTTAGATCTATTTGTAGACCCTGCCCATGCCTTACTTGTAATGTCATTATCGTAGTTGACTTCAATTTTTCCATGCAATTTAATTTGTACCTTTAGATTTGGATCATAACCAATAACTGTTGCAAATGGATATTTTGATAATTGCTGAATTTTAGGTGCTCGATAGTCGGTATGAAATCGCATGATTTTTCTTTTGATATCAAATTCTCTAAGAACCATTACTCTTGAAGAAATTTTTGAGCCGTCAAATGTAGATACAACCAACGTATGAAAAAGAGTTTTAGAATTATCAACTGCATCAGATAAAATTTCATCTGCCACTTTAAGGGTTTCTTTAGAATCTGAATAAGTATCTGGGATATTTATAACCGTGTTGTTTGTCACGATTTTAAATTCCAAGAAGTACCATCACTAGTATCTTTAATTTCAATATCAAGTGCGTTCAGTTCATTTCGAATTTCATCAGCTAAATCAAAATTTCTATCTTTTTTTGCCTGATTTCTTTTGGTTATTAAATCCTCAACCTTTTCTCTTATATCGTCTGAAATTTCATTAAAAGACTGGTCTTGGAAAACTCCTAGAACGGAACCAATTAACAAGAGCTTTGATTTAACAAGTTTTTTGTCAGAAGTATCTGAATTGTAGTCTTTTGCAATTTTATTTAGCTCTGCGATTATGCCAGGAGTATTTAAATCATCTAATAATATTGATATATCATTAGTATTAGGGCTGTTACTTTCAACAATATTAACACTTTTCAAATCATCAAGAATTGCATATATCTTATTCAATAATTTTTTAGCTTGATGAATTATTTTTTCATTCCAATCAAGGCCTTGTCTGTAATGAGATGATAAAAGAGCTAACCTAATCACCTCCCCATGATGATTTTGAGCTAAATCTCTTACGAGAATGATATTGCCAAGAGATTTAGACATCTTTTCACCATCAATTGTTACGAAACCATTATGCATCCAATATTTTGCATAAGAATCTGGCTCATCTATATTTGCTGTTGAGCAGCAGCTTTGAGCTATCTCATTTTCATGATGCGGAAAAATAAGATCTCTGCCCCCTCCATGAATATCAAATGGAAGTCCTAAAGTTTTTTCTGACATTGCAGAGCATTCTGTATGCCAACCCGGCCTTCCAAAACCCCATGGAGAATCCCAACCTGGTTGAGTATCGTCGCTTGGTTTCCATAAAACAAAATCAGAAGGATCTTTTTTAAATGGTGCTATTTCAACTCTGCTTCCTGCGATTTGCTCTTCTCTATTTCTATTGGATAATTTTCCATACATGGAATAAGCAGGAACATGAAAAAGAACATGTCCATTTTTTTCGTAGGCAAATTCTTTATTTATTAGATCTTCTATTAATTGAATCATTTCTGGAATATATTCCGTTGCTTTCGGTTGAATATCTGGTTCTAAGACATTAAGAATAGACATATCTTCATTATAAATTTGGGTGTATTTTTGAGTTATCTCAGATATTTCAGCATTTTGTTCCTTTGCAGCTTCTATGATTTTGTCATCTATGTCAGTAATGTTAGATACGTATGTAACCTTTGGATAAATAGTTCTTAAAGTCCTTACAAAGGTATCAAAAACAACAGCCATTCTTGCGTTACCAATATGAGCAAAATTATATACAGTAGGGCCACACGCATATATTTTGATGTGATTCTTATCAATGGGTTTAAATACTTCTTTTTTGCTATTTAAAGTATTAAATATCTGTAAAGCACTCATTAAATTATTTTAAACTAATTATTTGTAATTCTCTCAAAGCGTTTAATAAAGGAAGAAGCGGCATTCCCCTTACAGTATATGAGGAACCGTTTACGTAAGAAAATAAATTACATCCTAATGATTCAAATTTATATGCTCCAGCAGCATTAATTGGGTTTTCCATTTCAACATAGTTTTCAATTTCATCATTTGATAGATCATGCATATTCATTTCAACTGTTTCACTGTACTCCCATAAGCACTCATTATTAAAAAATATACAAACTCCACTATTTTGAAAATGCTTTTTTCCTGACAATAGTTTTAAATTTTCAATTGCCTTATCTTTATTTCCAGGTTTATTAAAAACAATGTCATCAAGCACACACATTTGATCTCCACCAATAACGATAGCTTCTTTATTTTGAATGCTCACACTTTCAGCTTTTGCTTTTGCTAGATGAACCACTTGTTCACTAAAAGGTATTTTAGAAATTTTCTCTTTCAAAGAATCTTCATCAGTATCAGAAACAACAACACTAAATTCTATTCCAGCCTCCTTAAGCATAAGCTTTCTACTCTCAGAACCAGAGGCAAGAATGATTGGTGTTGTAGGCTTGATACTGGAATATTCCAGAGATCTGCTCATTTAATATTTTTTAGGTGAGTGTATTAAGCTTATAAACTCTTCTCTAGCTTTACTATCAGATCTGAAGGTTCCCAACATTCTAGATGTTATTGTGCTTGATTCTGTTTTATGAACACCTCTTGTACTCATGCATTGATGGTTAGCATCTATTACAACAGCAACACCTTTTGGTTGGAGAACTTTATCGATTGTATCTGCAATCTGTGCTGTCATTGTCTCTTGTGTCTGAAGCCTTTTTCCATACAAATCAACCAATCTAGCCAATTTACTTATTCCAACAACTCTCTTTTTGGGAATATATCCAATATGAGCAACTCCTACTATAGGAACCATGTGGTGTTCGCAATGTGACTCTACTCTTATATTTCTTACTATAACAGCGTCATCGTAACCCTCTACTTCTTCAAAGGTTCTACTTAATATTTCTTCAGGGTCTTCATCATAACCAGAGAAAAATTCTGTATAAGCTTTAACGACTCTTTTTGGGGTATCAACGAGCCCCTCTCTTTCAGGATCATCACCAGCCCAAAGTATTAATGTTCTAACCGCCTCAAGTGCTTCTTGCTCAAGCGAACTTTCAGAAATTTCTTTAGTAATAGTCTTTACAGCCTTCAAAGCTTCATCTTTAGATACTTTTTTACTCATATTTATATTCCAGTGATATTAAAAATGCCTATTCTATAGCATTTTTTCAAAAATTAAACCAACCAGAGGCATCATATTCAATTCCAGTAGATACAAACCCCTGAACTGCAAAGAGGCAACCAGTCAAAACTAGTCCCAAAACTGATCCAATTACTCCTGGATTTGCAGAATAACCCATAATTGTTGTTGGTTTATATACTAGTTCTTTAAAATTAATGTTTTCATCTACTTGCACTAATAAATCTTTTGCAGCCTTTAAATCTTCAAGTTTTGAACTATCTATATTTTGCTCTTTAAGTTCGCTTAACTCTTCTTCAATTATAAATATTTCATTTCTAATGTGGTCTCTGTGTTTTTGACTTAAAGATTGCAGTTTAATGGCTTTAAATATTGAATAAATACTAATTCCTGAAATGCAAGTAATTATGGCAACTATTAGATATATACTTGAAATATGATGCCTCATTTCTGTCCAAACAATTAGATTTAGAGTAGCAACACATACCAAAGAATAGAAAACTAGTATTGAGGTATAACTTTCAATTCTGTATAAATAAGTTTCTCCAAATGACCTTAAAACATTTCTAATATTCATCCATCCAAAAACATTTAATCTTTTTTGAAGGTTAATAAATATTTTGTTTTCATCATCATGATTTTCAAATAAAGATGATATTTTAATCCCTGGATATTTTATTAATTCGCCCAACCTTTTTGTTGTTTCAATTCTTCTATCAAAATCAATGGCGCATACTAGGCCAAAGAAAAATAACTGAAAACAAATTATAAAACCTGTTATTGACATCACCGTTATAAATGTTTCTAAGGGATTGCTTCCAAAAACATTTACTCCATAAAAATATTTTACAACCATCGGTGTAAAAATAATTAAAAGCATTGTTAAGTAAAGAACTGGATTGTATGGAGGAACAAAATTCTTTTTATAGACCGATTTAATTATATTAAAAAGTAAAAATGCTGATGAAACTTCTTTTTCATTTGTTGCGGATGTTTTTGGAGTAAAAATTTCACTACCTTCTTTTTGAGAAAGTATATCTGAAGTTTTTTTATCAAATTCTATAGGTATACCATGCAAGCATATATCATTTTCATCCATTGCAGAGGTCATCTCATTTTCAATTAGTCCAGGATATTGTGTCGGATTAGACCAACCTCTTCCTATGAATTTTCTTTCAGTTTTGTTTGCACTCCATTCAGGAGCAGGATGGCATAATTTTTCAAGCTCTTCAGGTCTAAAAAATCCATATTTAGCAGAGATTATTAGTCTTCTTGTAAACAAACATAAGTATGCCAAGGTTATTTGAAAAGTATCTATGTTTTTTAAGAGGGCATCATCGCCAAAGTGCGCTATTAGAAATGCAATAGTTATCATCCAAGATCCTGGATATATTATTAACCAAGAAATAATAATATTTGCCAATGGGGCATGTTGAGTTGAAACAGTGCAAAGGCCTCTATTTTGACAAACATGCCATGCTCTAGATAATGAACCTTCTAGGAAAATAGCAGCTATTGGAGAAAAAAGAACAGGCGGAAGGTTTTCGTATATAAAAGTTTTCCAAAAAGCTGACCAAGAAAATTCAACTGGTGTGTGAAACTCTTCTGCTGGCTTATCGAATAATGTATTTCGTAACTTTGCAGCTTGATATACTGAATCCATTCTTGAAATTATCAAATCATTCTCTGCGCGAGATGCTTTGCGATCATATAAGATTGATTTGGTATTATCTTTAGTCATTATGGTTATAATTATTCTAAAATAATTTAATGCATATATGTTAAAAACTTTTATTCAGCCCGTCACTCCTTTTCAACAAAATTCTTCCCTTGTATATTGCGAAGAAACAAAAAAATGTGCAATTGTTGATCCTGGTGGTGATATAGAACTGTTATTAAATATTGCAAAAGATAATAATCTTATCCCAGATAAGGTACTACTTACGCATGGGCATATTGATCATGCTGGAGGTGCGACTGAATTATCTCAAATACTTAATATAGAAATCCATGGTCCTCATATAGCTGATAAATTTTTACTAGATGAGCTTCAAAAACAAGGTGAGATGTTTGGCCTCCCATCAAAAAATTGTATTCCTGATAAATGGCTTGATGAAGGCAATATTGTTGAAATAGGTAATGAGATTTTAGAAGTTTATCTTTGTCCAGGACATACACCGGGTCATATTATTTTTTTCAATAAAAAGACTAATTTAGCATTGGTTGGAGATGTCTTATTTAGTGGCTCTATTGGAAGAACAGATTTACCTGGCGGTAATTTTGATGATCTTATAAATTCAGTTAAAAATAAATTATGGCCATTAGGAAAGAATATTAATTTTATTCCTGGGCATGGTCCTGTCTCAACGTTTGATGCTGAAAGAGCCTCTAACCCTTTTGTATCAGATAGAGTTCTTGGTTTAGGTTAGTTTCTGTCGTATCTTCCTGGAGCTAAAGCAGTGCCAATAAGCCTTAAGATTGATTGAGGAATGTTCTTTAACATAAATACTAAAAACTTGTACGTTTTGGTAGGAACGCATAAACTTTTTCCTGCTAAGGTTGCTTCTACAGCCTCTTTTGCAATTCTTTCTGCTGAAAAAACCATAAACTTAGGAACTCTATCCATCTCATCCTGAACTCCACTTGCAGTATGAAAGCCAGTAGTTGTAAATCCAGGACATACAGAGGTTGATGTTATTCCTTTATGTTTGTAATTAATGTTTATTGAGTCACTGAATCGATTCATAAAAGTTTTTATAGGGCCGTAAAGGGGTTGGATAGCAGAAGGTGCTGCAAATGAGGCAACTGAAGAAATAATCATAATTTTACCTCCGCCATTTGATAACATTTTAGGAATAAAAAGCTTTGTTAACATAATTACTGATGTTCCAAGAACTCTAATAAAATCTTCTTCTATCTCAACACTAGTTTCATGAAAAGATGTTTTAATTCCGTAACCAGCATTATTAACCAATATATCTACATGGTAGTTTTTTGATTCACAAAATTCAAAAATATCTTTTGGTGCTTCGTAATTGCTCAAATCTTTTGAAATAAGATCAACATGAACATTATTCTTATCAGTAATTTCCTTTGCGAGTTCTTCAAGTAACTCAGTTCTTCGAGCTGTCAAAATCAAGTTGTAGCCTCTACCAGCAAGATTTTTAGCAATCTCTAGACCTATTCCTGAAGATGCTCCAGTTATTAATGCATACGAATTTTTCATATACATATACTATCAGTAAGCTTCTTTCTAGGATAGAATTACATGCTGTTTTTAAAGGACTATGCTTATGAAAAATAAATCTAAACTATTAAATATATTCATATTTTCAATAATTTTTATTGGTTTGAATTCCTTTACCATAAATATATTTGCAGAAGATGAAGACAAGGAAAACGCATCTGAAGAAAAAAGTGATGATGTGGCAACAAAAAAACCTAAAGGTATGTCTGGTAAAAAGAAGGAATATAAAACAATCGAGGAATTTATAGATGATGGTGAATATGCTTCAATAGATGGTTTTATGAATATCCTTCATGAAACAGATAAAGATAAATATTATTTAGTTCTAAATGAAGATCAGCTTAACAAAGAATTTATTTACTTTACTTATATTCTTAATGGTCCTTCAGATGCAGGTCCAAGCGGCGGTGATATGGGTGAAGCATTTATACTTGAATTTAGAAAGTTTAAAGAAGATATTGGAATATACAAAAAAAATACAAAGTTTATTTACGACGACTCAAATAAAATATCTCAGTCAAAATTAACAAATATTATAGAAGCCTTCTTAGGAAGATTCTCAGTTGTAGTCAATGAAGATTCAAAATACCTTATCAATATAGATAAGATGTTCTTAAGTGAAATGCTTGTAGCTATTACGCCAAATATTCCTAAGGAATATATGGAATATTACAATTTAATACTTGGAAGACCGGACAAATCAAAAACTTTTATTGACGAAGTAAAAAACTATGAAAAAAATACCTCTTTTAAAGTTAGGTATGGATTTTATAATCCAAAGCCTAAATCTGGAAGCTCAATAGATGCAGTCACAGATAAAAGATATACATTTGTTGACGGCTTGCACTTATTCGTAGAAATGCCAGATGATAAATTTGAACCTAGGGTTGCTGACCAAAGAATAGGTTATTTTTCTGAAAAAGTTACTGATTTATCTACATACGACTCTAATAATGCTAGAGATTTGATGAATAGATGGAGGTTAATTAAAAAGAATCCTGAAGCTGAATTGTCTGAACCTGAGGAACCTTTGGTTTATTGGGTTGAAAATTCTACGCCTGAAGAAATACGTCCATTTGTAGTTAAAGGTATTGAAGCTTGGAATAAAGCTTTTGAAAAAGCAGGATTTAAAAATGCAATTATTGCAAAAATTCAACCCGATGATGCTGATTGGGATGCTGGGGATGTTAGATATAACGTAGTTAGATGGGCCTCAACTCCTGATCCAAGATATTCTGGATATGGACCAAGTGTTGCGAATCCTAGAACAGGAGAAATTATAGCCGCAGATATTGTTCAAGAATTTAATGCTATCAAGAGAGGTTATACATATAGAAAATTATGGGGATATACCGAAGAAAATGATCCTCTTGAACAATGGATAGTTTCGTTAACTATGCATGAGGTTGGTCATACTTTAGGTTTAAGACATAACTTTAAATCAAGTTGGATATATGATGCGAAGGAAGTTCATGATGTAAGTGTTACTGGTGACAATCATATAGGGTCAGTAATGGATTACGATCCAATTAATTTAGCTCCTGAGGGTATTACTCAAGGGAACTTTTTTCCTACTGGTCCTGGATTCTATGATATTTGGGCAATTGAATTTGGATATACTCCTAGCTTTACTGATGAAGAAAGAGAAAATCTTCTTTCGAAATCATCTCAACCAGAATATATCTTTGGAACCGATGGAGATGCAATGTCTTCTCCTGGAGTAAATATTGATCCAAGAAATTATAGAGGGGATATGTCTAACGATCCAATTACATACACATCAGATAGAATAAAAACTCTGGATGCTAAAATTGCTGAACTACCAGATATATTTCTTATTAATGGAGAAACTTCTTCAGAGTTTAGATCTATCTTTTATAGTCTTACATCTGAAAAAGGAAGATTTCTTGATGGTGTTTCTAGATTAATTGGAGGGGTTTATTCAAATAGAATTGTTAATGATTCAAATAAAGATATTACGCCTTTTGAGGCAGTGTCTTATGAAGATCAAAAAAGAGCAATGAGTTTGATTAAGGAAGAGCTTTTATCAAATAATGCGTTTTCTTTTGATGAAAACTTACTTAAATACCTTCAAAGTGAAAAACGAGCAGCCTACAGCCCAGGCAGAAGAGGTAATGAAGATCCTCAATTACATGATTTAGTTTTAAGCCTACAAGGAAGAACAATTGCTCATATTCTTCATCCTACAGTAATGATGAGATTGGTTGATAGTTCTCAATATGGCAATACTTATATGCCAGATGAGGTTTTAAGTGATCTTTTTGATGGTATTTTTGTACAAAGAGAGGTACCTACTACATTTAAAATGAATCTCCAGTCAAAATATGTTGATAGTCTTATAGGCGCATTAATTGATGATGATTATGATGAGATATCTAAATCAGCAATATATGCTTCTTTGGTTGATATAAGAAATTTTACAAAGATTCCTTATGGTGATTCAAAAACTAAAGTTCATTATAAATTTTTGAATTGGAAAGCATCTAAAGCTCTAGATAACTAAAAGGACTCAGATCTAAGTAAGGCTTTTTTTAATTCAGCACCTCCCAAGGCGCTGTAACCACCAATTCTTCCGTCTGAGCAAATTACTCTATGGCAAGGCCTAATTATTGGTATGGGGTTTTTGCCACAGGCATTGGCCACCGCTCTATAGGATTTAGGTCTACCTATCTGTATTGCAATATCTTTATATGATCGTGTCTCACCATAAGGTATTTTTTCAATTTCCTTCCACACCAGTTTTTGAAAATGAGACGATTTTTTCATTCTATTGAAGAAATAACTTTTGTAATTTTTTTAATTGCCCAATCAATTTCTTTTTTAGTAATCATAAGCGGCGGCGCAAATCTAATTACTGTTTTGTGTGTTTCTTTGCAAAGGAGTCCTTCGTTCAACAATAATAAACATAAGTCTTTTGCATTAATTTTTGATTCATTTAACTCCATTCCAATCCATAACCCCATCCCCCTGACCTCCTTGATAATCTTATTATCAATAGCCTGAAGTGATTCCTTAAAATAACTTCCTAAATTGTTACTGTTTTCTATTAAAGAATCCTCATATAAAAGCTCTAGTGCTCTTGTTGCAATTTTTGATGCCAGAGGATTTCCTCCAAAAGTTGAACCATGGGATCCAGAATTAAAATGATTCATTATTTCCTTTGAACTTAAAAAAGCAGAAATAGGCATCATTGCACCGCCTAGAGCTTTTCCTAAAATTAATCCATCAGGAATAATATTTTCATGCTGAAATGCAAACAATTTACCAGTTCTGCCTAGACCAGATTGAATTTCATCTAAAATTAAAAGAATATTTTCTTTATCGCATAATTTTCTAAGTTCTTTTAACCAGCCCTTGTCTGGGACTCTTATGCCAGCTTCACCTTGAATTGGTTCAACAAGAATTGCGCAAGTGTTTTGATTAATCTTATTTTCAAAGGATTTAATTGATTCACTTAAATCACACCCCGACCAACAAAACTTTGCTGTAACGAATCCATTTGCAAAAGGCCCAAAACCTTTTTTATATGATTCCTCTGATGAAAAACCAACAATCGTTGTAGTTCTGCCATGAAAATTTCCGTCTGCAACAATTATCTCAGCTTTATCCTTGGAAATACCTTTACTAAAATAACCCCATCTTCGAGCAGCTTTTATTGCGGTTTCAACCGCTTCAGCACCAGTATTCATTGTTAATACACTTTCAAAACCAGATATCTTTGTTAATGACTCAAGAAAATTTGCAAAGGGTTCTGTATAAAATGCTCTTGATGTTATTGCTAACTTTTCAGACTGCTCCTTAATAGTTTTAATTAGCTCTGGATGAGAATGTCCATGACTTACAGCTGAATATGCAGATACCATATCAAGGTATTTATTTCCATCAACATCCCAAAGATACACGCCCTCACCTCTACTAAGAACTACAGATAATGGTGAATAGTTTTGTGCACCATACATTGATTCTTTTTTTATATATTCGTCTTGTAAACTTGATGACATAAGTGTATTTTAACCGCATAGGTTTTATCATCAAGGAGTATATGTCACAGCAGTCCACATCACACTTAATTATGATTGAACCGGTCGCTTTTTATGCAAATGAAGAGACATCTCACACAAATCATTATCAAAAAGAAGTAACTGATGAAACGCCCGAAATAATTGCTGAAAAAGCATTAAATGAATTTCATAATCTAAGAACTAAGATTGAAGAAAAGGGGATTAAAGTTACTTACTTAAAAGGGTCTAAGGATTGCCCAGATCATATATTTCCTAATTGGTTTATAACATTTCATAACAAAACCATGCAAATATTTAGCATGATGGCTCCTAACAGAAGAAAAGAAAAAAAAGGATCTATGATTGAACATCTTTCTGAAACATATGAGCTTACAGATGATATGTCATATCTTGAAAAAAAAGATATTTTCTTAGAATCAACAAGCAGTATGGTTTTTGATAGAGTAAACAGAATAGTTTACGCAGGAATATCCCCCAGAACTAATGCGGTCCAACTAATAATATGGTGCAGAAATAATGATTTTGAATTAGTTTTATTTGAAACTGAAAGCCATACAGGTGCTCCGATTTACCATACAGATGTTTTGATGTATGTTGGAACAAAAATCATAGGAATTTGTTTTGATGTAATAAAACCAGAACACAGGGATTATGTTAAAAAAATGGTTAATCAGCATCATGAGGTAATGGAATTAACGCCTGAACAGATAGAAAATTTCTGTGGTAATGCAATAGAAGCAAAAAATAATAATAATGAACTCTTTTTAATAATTTCTACAACCGCATATGATGCATTAAATCAAAATCAGATAGATAAACTTTTAAAAAGCTATAAAGAAATTATTCACTCAGATATTCCAACTATCGAAAAATATGGCGGTGGTTCTGCAAGATGTATGCTTACTGAATTGTTCTAAAAAAGGAGGGTTACCCCTCCCTAATAGATTGAATATATCAATTACGAATCAGGACTATTATAAAGCTCCCAGCTATCGTAATAATCTGGGCTCATGCATGTTGATATTTCATTAAACTGAGCTTGCATAGCTTGTCCATTTTCTTCCCAGTCTACATTTCCTGCTTTCATGGTTTCAAAAGTTGCATGCCAATTTCCCCATAAGAAATCATTTGTTGCACCCTCAAACTCAGGATAATAAACTCCAAAAAAATATGGCGACTGTGATCCATTTTCATCAAGATACTCGTTAAATGCTACAACAGCAGCTCTAAGATCAGAACTTGATTTTCCTTCATTAAAATCACATGCAAGAAATTCAGATGCGAAGTATCCATTTTCACCCATTACCCCACCAAATGAATTAGGCTCTCTGGGTAAATAAAAGGTCCATGGGAATCTTCCTTCTATATCACAAGTCATAACTTCTGCGTAATCTTCTGCCCATGCAAGAAATTCAGGACTTGGATTATT
>MDTB01139007.1_pt1 | contig 11980 bp, 14 predicted proteins | sample 811161 | NCBI WGS metagenome assembly MDTB01 (sample SAMN05326650, study PRJNA326480) | marine metagenome | isolation source: seawater | place: Mediterranean Sea | collected 2009 | reverse complement strand
TTAAGAGTATGTGATGATGGAACATTTAAAAATAGAAAAAGACCTTGTATACTTTACCAAATTAAAAGGTGTTCAGGTCCTTGTGTAGGCTATATAGAAAAAATTGATTATAAAAAATCAGTTGATCAAGCAATTCAATTCGTTTCTGGTAAATCAAGAGATATTCAAAAAAATCTTTCTAAAGAGATGGAGGATGCTAGTGATCAACTCAACTTTGAACGAGCCTCTATTTTTAGAGATCGAATAAAATCTTTAAATATTATTCAATCTTCTCAAAGAATTAATGAAGCAAACTTAGTTAATGCAGATGTGATTGCTGGATACAAGGAATCTGGAAAAACTTGTATTCAAGTATTTTTTTTTAGATCAAAACAAAATTGGGGAAATCAAGCTTACTTTCCAAAACACGATCCAGATCAAAGTGTTTCAGAAATTATGGCTTCTTTTTTAATGCAATTTTATGAAAACAAAACAGTTCCGAAATTATTAATCATAAATAAAGATATTAAAGATAAGAAATTAATAGAAGAAACTTTAAGCAAAAAAGAGGGTGCCACAATTTCTATTAGTACAGCAAGAAGAGGTGCTAAAGCAAAAGTTTTGGCTATGGCTGAAAAAAATGCCAAAGAATCTTTAAATAGAAAACTATACGAAACAAATAATAATAAAAATTTATTTGATAATGTTGCTAAAAAATTTGAACTTAAAAATACAATTAATTTGGTAGAAGTTTATGACAATAGCCATATTCAAGGGGCTTACAGTGTTGGTGCGATGGTAACATTTGGTAATGAAGGTTTTGTAAAAAAACGATATCGTAAATTTGATATTAAAACAAAAGGGAATGAACAAGATGATTTTGCAATGTTAAAAGAAGTTTTGTCTAGAAGATTCAAAAGAGCTATTCTTGAAAAGGGAAATTATTTAACCTTACCAGATTTAATACTAATTGATGGTGGTAAGGGTCAATACTCCTCTGCTAAAGAAGTTTTAAATGAATTAGGATTATATGATCTTCCCATGATTGCTATAGCAAAAGGAAAAATGAGAAATAGTGGTGATGAAACTTTTTTTTATAATGGTAGAAGTTTTAAATTTGAAAAGAATGATCCAACCTTATTCTTTATGCAAAGACTTCGAGATGAAGCGCACAGATTTGCAATTACTTCTCATAGAGCAAAAAGAGCTAAAGGAATAACAAAATCACTATTAGACCAAATAGATGGCATTGGAGCTATAAGAAAAAGGGCATTATTAAACCATTTTGGGTCAGCTCGAGCTATTGAGTCTGCTAGTTTTGATGAAATAAAATCTGTAGAAGGTGTGGAGGAAAAAGTTGCAAAAAAGATATATAATTTTTTTCATGAATAATTATGCTTAAAAAGATTCCTAATATTTTAACAATTGGACGAATAATTATAGTCCCCTTCTTTGTGTTAGCTTATTATCTTCCAGGTTTTTATGGTGATTTAACAGCGTTAATATTATTTATAGTAGCTTCTTTTACAGACTTTTTAGACGGAATGTTGGCGCGTATGATGGGTGAGGAGTCTAAATTAGGTGAACTATTAGATCCAATAGCAGATAAAATAATCGTGGCAACCGCACTAATCTTATTAGTTATGGATGGTACTATTAGACATTACGAAGTATTAGCAGCAATAATAATTCTGACTAGAGAAATATTAATTTCAGGTCTTAGAGAGTTTTTAGCAAAAGGCAAAATAAAGTTGCCAGTTTCTAATCTATCTAAATTGAAAACAGTCCTACAAATGGTTGCCATAGGCCTTCTTTTGTCTGGTGATACAGGTAACAAAATAATTAATTTTCAAGATTATAATGCTCAAACTATAGGGATTGTATTGTTGTGGTTATCAGCATTTTTAACTTTATTTACAGGTTATGAATATATAAAGAGAGGAATTGACCATGCAATGTCAGAGGACAACAAAGATTAAGCTGCTATTTTTTTTCTCACTAATGTTTGATAGCTTTCATTCAAATCTATTATTGTGTCACAAACTTTGAACTGATTTTCAGAAATGCATGATACTGGTGTTACTTCAGCAGCTGTTCCAGTCAAAAAGCATCCAACAAAATTTGGTAATTCTGAAGGATCTATTTTTCTTTCATATACTTTTATATTTTTTGATTTTGCAATTTCAATAACTGTTCTTCTAGTAATTCCGTCAAGAAAAGAGTCGGGAATAGGTGTGTGAATTTCTCCATTTTTATCTTTAAAAAATATATTAGCACCAGTTGCTTCAGCAATATTTCCTTCATGATCAAGCATCAAAGAATCTGTATAGCCTTGTTTTTCTGCTTCATGCTTCGAAAGCGTACAAATCATATAAAGTCCAGATGCTTTTGTATCCCAAGGTATTGTATTTGGAGCGGGTCTTCTCCAATTTGAAATATTTAATCTTATACCTTCTGCTTTTAGTTTTGGATCAAAATAAGATCCCCACTCCCAAGTAGCAATTGCAACATGAATTTTAGTTTGTTGTGCAGATATAGCCATCATCTCACTCCCTCTCCAAGCGACTGGTCTGACATATCCATTTTGTACTTTTTGGGTTGATATAATTTTGTTAGATGCAATATTTATTTGATCCTCGGTATATGGAATTTCAAAACCCATCCTTCTTGCAGAATGAAAAAATCTAGATGTATGCTCTTCGAGTTTAAAGATTGAACCATCATAAACTCTTTCACCTTCAAACACACAGCTAGCATAGTGCAAACCATGGCTTAAAACATGAACTTTTACATCATTCCAATCCACTAAAACGTTATTGTACCATATTTTTCCAGATCTTTTATCGTAAGGTATCATGAATGAATTAATTAAATTATTTATTAAAAATAACTTTGTATCTACAATATGTCAATATAACTTACCTAAGATGAAAGAACTTTTGTATTTAAAGGATGATCAATTAAAAGACTTAATTGAGAAACTATTTATTACATATAGAGAAACATTTTCAGACTCAAAAACAATTCTAGATAAATATTCGATTGGTTTAGCTCATCATAAGGTAATCCATTTATTATCAATGTATAGTGGAATTTCAATTTCAGAACTTTTAAAACGATTAAAAGTAACGAAACAAAGTTTAAATAGGGTTCTTAAAGATCTTATAAAACTTGAAATCATTATTTTTAGAAAAGATCTTAAAGATACAAGAGTCAAACATGTTTTTTTAAACGAAAAAGGTAAAGAAATATTTAATGAAATTTTTACTATTCAAAAAAAAAGAATTTATAATGCATTATTAAATTCAAACTCAGAAGAAGTAATAAATTTTGACAATGTTTTAAAAAAAATAATTAATGGATAAGTTAATTGCACATATTTTAGTAGTTGATGATGATGATGGAATTCGAGAACTTGTTAAAAAATACTTAAATGAAAATAATTTTTTAGTCACAACTGCAGATAGTGCTGAAAATGCATCTGAAAAAGTTTATTTAATCAAATTTGATTTGATAATATTAGATATCATGATGCCTGGCAGAAATGGTTTGGAGTTTATTCATGAACATAAAAAAAAATTAAATACACCTATTATTCTTTTAACAGCAAAAGGCGATGCAAGCGAAAGAGTAAAGGGACTTGAAATTGGAGCTGATGATTATTTGCCTAAGCCATTTGAGCCTAAGGAACTGTTGCTAAGAATTAAAAATATCTTAAAAAAAACTATGCTTATAGAACAAAAAAGAGTTATAGAATTTGAAAATGTTAAGATTGATTTAAATAAATTATTGATAATTAAAAATAAAAATGAGTACAAGATTAATATTACAGAAAAAATTATCTTAGAAAAAATGATTAACAATCCGGGAAAAACATTTAAAAGAGAAAGCATTGGAAAATTAATTCAATTAGATAAAGAGAGATCTATCGATGTAATTATAACGCGACTAAGAAAAAAAATTGAAATAGATCCCAAAAAACCAAAGTTTTTACAAACAATAAGAGGAGAGGGATATGTTCTCTGGATTGAGTAATTTTTTTAAAAAAATATTACCAAAAAGATTATTTTATAGGGCACTTTTAATTGTTGCAATTCCAGTAATAGTTTTACAATTAGTTATAACAATTGTTTTTTTCGATAGTCTTTGGATTAAAACCAACAAAGGTATGACTAAAACCCTAGTTAAAGAAATTAGTACATTTGTCGAAGTTTATAATAATGAAAAGATAGATAAAAAAGAATTATCAAATCTATTTTCATTATTTTTAGATTTAAATATTGAATTAATTGAAAACCAAAATTTTAAAATTGAATATAAAGAAAGATGGTTTAGTCCCATAGATAGGACTTTAAGAAGAGAGCTTAAATCTAATTTTGAATATGGAAAATATTGGTTTGATACAACCAATTATAAAGAATTAATAGATTTAAGAATTAAGTTTGAAAGTGGCTATTTTAGATTTTTAGTACCTAAAGATCGTGTAACAAGTTCATCAGCAAGAATATTTGCACTTTGGATTACAGTTCCAGGAATAATTATGATTATAATTTCATTAATTTTTTTAAAAAATCAAACAAGACCCATTACTAATTTAGCACGAGCAGCTGAACGATTTGGTAAAGGAGATAAAGTCGATGAATTTAAGCCCTCAGGTGCTTTAGAAATTCGACAGGCAGGTCATGAATTTGATAAAATGAGAAAAAGAATTTTAAGACATCTTACCCAAAGAAACGAAATGTTATCTGGTATAAGTCATGATTTAAGGACTCCGCTCACTAGAATGAAATTACAGATGGCATTTGTAAGAGATTTAGATTTATCAAAAAAACTAACTGGAGATATTAATGAAATGGAAAAAATGCTTAATGAATATTTACAATTTACTAGCTCCTCATATTCTGAAAAGGAGGTGATGTTTGATCTTTCTGAGTTAATAGAGGAAATTATTAGTAAATATAACAATCTAAATATTTCTCACAACTTGGTACCTAGAATTTATATTAATGGTAAAAAAACTCAAATTAATCGTTGTCTTAACAATCTTATTGATAACGCTTTAAAATATGCAAATAAAGTAGAAATTAATCTCACCAAAAAAAATACAAATCTATTCATATCAATAGATGATGATGGTCCAGGCATTCCTAAAAACGAGCATATTAATGTATTTAAACCTTTTTATAAAATTGATAAAGGAAGAGCTGATTCAAAATCAAGTGTTGGACTTGGTCTGTCAATAGCTTCGGACATAATTAGATCGCACGGTGGAAATATTAAATTAGAAAAATCAAAAATGAAAGGTTTAAGTGTTAAGATTTTTTTGCCTTTTTAACTTTCTTTTTTTTTAATTCAAACTTTTTAATATTATTCTCCAGATTTTCGACTCTTTTTGAAAGAATCTCAAATTCATCTTTACTTGTAATCCTCATCCTAAAAACAATTTCGTCCCTTTTAGTTTTTAAAATATTTAAAAGTTCTGAACTTAAATCTTTAGATGAAATTAGCCCTTGCTCCAACAGTTTGGTAAATTTATCAATTATAAATTTAGAGTTTTTCATATTTAAGATATACTTTATAATTAATATTTAAAATGTTCATCAATAATTTTGACCCAGTGGCCTTTGAAATTTTGTCATTAGACATTAGATGGTATTCTTTAGCCTATATTTTTGGAATTATAACGGGATGGTTGTTATGCAAAAAAATATTTATTAAAGATATAAAAATTAATTACAAATTTGATGATTACATTACGTATCTAATCATTGGAATCCTTATAGGTGGAAGAATTGGATATATTCTATTTTATAATTTTAATTTTTATATTAACAATTTATTTGATATTTTAAAGATTTGGGAAGGTGGAATGTCATTCCACGGTGGCTTAATTGGAATTATCATAGCGAGTTATATATTTGCAAAAAAAAATAGAGAGGACACTTTTTTATATACAGATCTAGTGGCATTGGTTTCCCCTATTGGAATTTTTTTTGGAAGAATAGCAAATTTTATAAATTCGGAACTTTATGGAACTCCAACTGAAGTTCCTTGGGCAATAATATTTATTAAAGTAGACAATTTACCCAGACACCCTTCTCAATTATATGAAGCTGTATTAGAGGGTATTATTTTGTTTTTAGTCCTGCTATTTTTTAAAAAAAATAATTATTTAAAAAAACCCGGTGTAATTTCAGCTTTATTTTTAATTTTTTATTCAATTTTTAGATTTATCGCTGAATTTTTTAGAGTACCAGATGAACAACTAGGTTATTTCATCTTAAAATTGTCTATGGGACAAATTTTAAGTATTTTATTTTTTTTAACTGGAATAATTATATTTTATTATAAAAATGAAAATAAGCAGATCAACTAGTTTACCTCTAGACAAGTTTATAGAATTAGCACTATACGATAAGAATTATGGATATTACATGAAAAAAAACCCTTTTGGAGAAGATGGAGATTTCGTTACTGCGCCAAATATAACAAGACTTTTTTCTGAAATCATTGCTATTTGGATAATAACATTCTGGAGAAGTATTGGTTCTCCAAAAAAATTTAACTTAATAGAATTAGGAGCAGGAAATGGAGAGATGATTAAAGTAATCATCGAAACACTAAAACATTTTCCAAAGTGCTTTAATTCGTGTAAATTTATAATTCATGAAAAAAGTAAATTTTTAATAAATCATCAAAAAAAACAATTAAATAGTGAAAAAATAAAATGGATTAAAGATTTACAAAAAATTAATTCATATCCAACTTTATATTTAGCAAATGAATTTTTTGATGCAATTCCGGTTAAACAATATTTTAAAAAAAAAAAATAAGTGGGTTGAAAGGTTTGTAGAATTAAAAAATTTAGATAATGCAAAATTTGATGAAAAAAATATAAATATAAAAAAAATTGAGCAGACTCTCAAATTTAAAATATCAAAAAATCAAGATGTTATTGAGTATTCACCAGATACATTTACATACTTAAAATCAATTTTCAAAACAATAGAAAAAAATGATGGTGGAATATTAATAATTGATTACGGATATTTACATTCAAAAATGCAAGAGACCTTACAAGCAGTAAATAAACATAAATATTCTAATATTCTCAAAAATATTGGTGACTCGGATATAACTTACAATATAAACTTTAATTTATTTCAAAAATTTACTAATCAATTTAATAATCTGAATTCAATTATTACAAATCAAAAAAATTTTCTAACTACTATGGGGCTTCTTCAAAGAGCAGAGATAGTAAGTAAAAATCTATCTTTTACAAAAAAAACTGACTTATTTTTTAGAATAAAACGTCTTATTGATGAAAAACAGATGGGTGAATTATTTAAAGTAATGCTAATAAAAAATAAAAAAAATAAATTTAATACAGGCTTTCAAATTGATTAAATCAAAAAATCTAAAAAAAATAAAAGAAATAACACATGGTTTTTTTAACAGTACTGGTGGAAAATCAAAAAATATTTATAAAAGTTTAAATTGTGGATTAGGTTCAAAAGACTTGTCATCAAATGTTAAAAAAAATCTAGAAATAGTAAAAAAAAAAATAAATAAATCAGGAAAAAATATCTTTTTAGTTAATCAGATACATAGTAATAAATTTATATATGTAGATGAAAAATATAATCAAAAAATAAAACCAAAAGCTGATGCCATCATAACTAGTAAAAAAAAATTTCCTATTGCTGTTTTAACTGCTGATTGTGTTCCAATTTTAATTTATGATAATAAAAAAAAAATGATTGCTGCAATTCATGCTGGTTGGAAAGGTGCTTATAAGAACATCATAGGAAGAGTAATTAAATTCATGTTAAAAAAAGGCTGTAAATCTCAAAATATTATTGCTGCTATTGGCCCCTCGATTTCTCAGAAAAGTTATGAGGTTCAAAATGATTTTAAGAGGAGATTTTTGAAAAAAAATAAAAAAAACCTTAAATATTTTAAAATTAACAATAATAAAGTTTATTTTAATTTAAACAGCTATGTTTATTCATCTCTTTTACAAAATAAAATTAAGAATATAGAAAATATTAAAATTGACACTTTCAATATAAAAAATAAATTTTTTAGCGCAAGGCGAGCTTTAAACCTAAAACATGATGATTATGGTAGAAATATTTCAATAATTGTGATTAATTAGTATTTTTAATGAAATTATTATCCGGAAATAGCAATAAAATTTTAAGCAAAAATATTGCAAAATATTTGAAGTCTAAATTAGTAAATTCAAGTATTAGAAATTTTTCTGATGGTGAGATCTATGTTGAAATAAATGAAAATATAAGAGGAAATAGTATTTTTATAATTCAATCAATTTCTTCACCAGCTAATGATAACCTAATGGAGCTTCTTTTGTGCATTGATGCTTTAAAAAGATCTTCTGCAAAAAATATAACAGCGGTTATTCCATATTTTGGATACGCAAGACAAGATAGAAAAGTAGTTCCAAGAACTTCTATATCTGCTAAACTTGTATCCAATTTAATTACAACAGCTGGTGCAGATAGAGTGGTAACTGTCGACTTACATGCTGGACAAATCCAAGGATTCTTCGACATTCCAGTTGATAACTTATTTGCTACACCAATTTTTGCAAGACATATAAAAAAAAAGGTAAAAAGTAAAAACATTATATGTGTAGCACCTGATGTTGGTGGCACCGAAAGAGCAAGGGCACTTGGAAAACTTTTAAATGTTGGTCTTGCAATTGTAGATAAAAGAAGACCTAAGCCAGGTCAGTCTCAAGTAATGAATATAATAGGAGATGTAAAAGCCAAAACTTGTATAATTGTTGACGATATCATTGACTCGGGAGGTACAATTGTTAACGCTGCAAAAGAACTTAAAAATAGAGGTGCGAAAGATGTGTATGTTTATATTACCCACGGAGTCCTTAGTGGAGATGCTGTAAAAAAAATTAAAAACTCTGCAATAAAGAATTTGGTTATTACTGATACAATTGATAATGATAATAAAACTAAAGGTGTTAAAAACATTGAGGTTTTACCTATTTCTGGCTTAATGGGTGAAGCTATAAAAAGAATATCCAACTCTACATCAGTCTCAGATTTGTTCAAATAATTGTCTTGAGTTATTTAAGAACTTAAGTTAAAACGCCTTGTTTTATGAATTCAATAGATGCAAACATAAGAACAGACAAAACTAAGGGAGAATTAAATCTTCTTAGAGTAAGTGGAAATGTACCTGCTATAATTTATGGAGGTGAAGCAGGTAATGAAAAAGTTTTTATTTCAAAAAAGTTATTAAAAAATTTATTAAATAAAGAAAATTTTTTATCTAACATTCTAACTTTGAATATAAATGAAAAATCTCAAAATGTTTTACCAAGAGAAATTAAATACGATGTTATAACAGATGAACCAATTCATGTAGATTTCTTGAGAGTTGTGCCTGGTGTAAAAATAAGAATAGAAGTGCCAGTTCAGTTTATTAATCATGAGAAGTCTCCAGGACTTAAACGAGGTGGTGTTTTAAACATTGTTAGAAGAAAAGTAGAATTAAAGTGTCCAAGTGAAAAAATACCAGAAAATCTTGTAATTGATCTAGATGGAATTGATATTGGGGAAAGTTTTAAAATCTCTTCAATTAAATTAGATGACGAAGTAATTCCAACAATCCAAGGAAGAGACTTTGTTATTGCTACACTTGCAGCTCCTACAGTAATGAAAGAACCTGAGAAACCTGCTGAAGCAGAAGCTGCAGAAGGTGCAGAGGGTGCAGAAGGTGGAGAGACTCCACCAGACGGTGAAAAGCCATCGACAGAAGGTGAAAAAAAAGAGGCTGAAGAGAAAAAACCTGCTGAAGAAAAAAAATAATTTATCAAGGTTGAATTTTACTATCAATTAATAAAAAAAATATGCTTTTATTTGTAGGCTTAGGTAATCCAACACCAGATAGTGAAAACAATAGACATAATGTTGGCTTCAAAATTATTGATTCTTTAAATAAAAAATTTAATTTATCAAAACAGAAACCTAAATTTAAAGGATTACTAACAACTGGAGATGTTAATGGCCAAAAAGTATATGCAATTAAACCCTTAACTTTTATGAATAATTCTGGAATTTGTATCAGGGAACTTATTGAATATTTTAAAATTAACGCTGAAGAAATAATTGTTTTTCATGATGATCTAGATGTTGAATTTGGAAAAATTAAAGCAAAGTTTAGTGGATCCAGTGCTGGTCATAATGGAATTGCTTCTATAGATAAATTTATTGGTAAGGATTACTCAAGAGTGAGAATTGGAATTGGAAAACCAAAAAACAATATTGAGATTGAGGATTTTGTTCTTCAAAATTTTGATGATGATGAAATGGTTAAATTAAAAATAATCATAGAAAATATTGTAACCTCAATTTCAATTTTAATAGATAAAAAATTAGATCTTTTTTCTAGTACAGTAAATAATAAATAATGAGTTTTAAATGTGGAATAGTGGGATTACCCAATGTCGGTAAATCTACTTTGTTTAATGCATTAACTAATTCTAATAAAGCTCAAGCAGCTAATTTTCCTTTCTGCACTATAGATCCTAATGTGGGTATTGTTTCAGTTCCTGATGAAAGACTAGATAATTTATCAAGAGTTTCGAAATCCAAAAAGATTATAAACACGACAATTTCATTTGTTGACATTGCAGGTCTTGTAAAAGGAGCTTCTAAGGGAGAAGGTTTGGGAAATAAATTTCTCTCACACATTAGAGAAGTTGATGCGATAATTCATATGATCAGATGCTTTGACTCTGATGATATTCAAAACGTTAATTCAACAATAGATCCAATTAGAGATCTAGAGATAATTGAAACCGAAATGTTATTAGCTGATTTACAGTCTATTGAAAAAAGATTAGAAAAAAATAATAAAAAAATTATTGAAGATGATCAACTGAAAATATTAGAAATTGCTCTAGATTCCATAAATAATAATAAAGATTTATTAGCTTTAAAATCCCAATTTGAGAATAAGCAACTTAATCAAAGTGGCTTACTATCAATTAAACCGAAAATATTTGTTTGCAATGTTGATGAACAAAGTGTTCAAGAAGGAAATCAATATACAAAAAAATTTATGGAAAAGTTTGGTGAAGAAAATACATTGATTGTTTCAGCTGATATAGAAAATCAAATCAATGAACTTAATGATAATGAGAAAACAAATTATATGGAAATGATTGGTCTAAAAGAAACAGGACTGAATATTTTGATTAAAAAAGGTTATAAAATTTTAGAATTAGATACTTATTTTACATCTGGACCTGAAGAAACTAGAGCTTGGACTATTCAAAAAAATTGTACTGCTCCTAAAGCAGCAGGAGAAATTCATAGTGATTTTGAAAAAGGTTTTATTAGAGTAGAAACAATCTCATATGAAGACTTTGTAAAAAATGATGGATGGGTAAATTCAAAAACAAATGGCAAAATGAGATTAGAAGGTAAGGATTATATTGTCAAAGATGGAGATATTTTAAACTTCAGATTCAACACGTGACCATATTTTTTTCATACTAAAATATACTAAGATAGTTAAGATAATTAAATACACAATTGCCTTGAATCCCATTTTATGCCTAGATTCTAAATGAGGTTCTGCTGCCCACATTAAAAATGTAGTAACGTCTTTAGACATCTGTTCTACAGTTGCTTTAGTCCCATCTCCATATTCAATTATATCTTCTGATAATGGTGCTGACATCTTGATTTTATTTCCATACATGTATTTATTATAATAAACCCCATCGTCTAAAGTTACTCCGGTAGGAGCCTCCTCATATCCTTGCAGTAGAGAATAGATATAATCTACTCCACCACCTCTCGCTTTGACTAGTACTGACATATCTGGTGGGTATGCTCCTCCATTTGCAGCTTGAGCAGCTTTAACATTTTCATATGGCATTACAAATTTATCAGATAATTTAGCTGGTCTTATAAACATTTCACCATCAGCATTGGGGCCATCA
>MDTB01092589.1_pt1 | contig 11980 bp, 14 predicted proteins | sample 811161 | NCBI WGS metagenome assembly MDTB01 (sample SAMN05326650, study PRJNA326480) | marine metagenome | isolation source: seawater | place: Mediterranean Sea | collected 2009 | reverse complement strand
AATTTCTTCTATAGTCCATCCATATTCCTTAGCTAATAAATCGACTATGGCATAAAAGTTTTTGTCTAGTCTGTCTTTATTGCCAAAAAACTTGCGACCACATTAGACATTTCTTCCATCATTTCAAAAGTTGCATGTTCTTCTACCCAACCTTCATTTATCGTTGGGTCGGATGAACAAACAGCTATTGTGAAAACAGTAAAAATATCTGTAAAAGATGGGTCTGTACCTACCTTAGTAAGAGATTTGCCTAGCTTTTTTTCAATTGCTACAACATCTCTTGCCTTAGCTGTTTTTACTTCTATCTCTTTTCCTTGAAAAGTGAACTTCATGAGCTTCTCCTTATATTAATAACTTGCTTGTGTATTTGTTAATGTATACCTAACTGAATAGCTGCTAGAAGTATCATACTCACCATTACCTTCGTAAGATGCTACAATTCTTCCCGGTCCACCAACATTACCTGCAAAAGTTGTGTAATTTGTTTGTGGCATATCTATTGTAATTTCATTAGTAGCACTTCCACCAATGTTATCTCCAGTTAGTGTAAATAAAAATCTTTGTCTAGTTTGTGCAGCAAAAACATTATACTCATCTTGATTTGAGAAGTCTTGGTCTCCAGCTACTCCAACTGTTCTAAATCCATCTCTTTTAAGTTTAGCTTCAGTTTTTGCACCATTTAAAGTTGGTACACCAACTATTGGATTTGTTAAAGTTACTGTTGCAGATTCAAACTCTCCATTTGCACTACCAGCAACTTGTAAAGAAACTGTGTCCCAAGTATAAGGACTTGCATCAACATAAGATGGTGTTGTTCCTGCTACAAGATTTACTGTTCTAGCATGTAGTGTTGCTGTGGCTTCTACAATCCCACCTGCTGTCATATTTATAGCAAGTGTATGAATTTGTGCATCAACATATTGATATGCACTTCCAACATTTTTATAAACTTCTACTGTATAAGGTGGTAAAGCAACTATCTCATCAAAATCAGCTTGTCTAGGTAAAAATTCATGAATATAAGCTGATGTGGATAATGTAGATGTAGATTGACCACAAACTCCATTTAGAAAATGACCTAAATAAATTGGATGTGGCTCAAATATTATATCGCCTGTTATATTCTTAATCCCAGTTAAAGTATCTGGGTTATCAAATATTCCTTCAATGTTTTCTGATTGTAACTGCTCAATATTCTCAGTTAATGATTCTGATTTGAATGGTATATAAGTTCTATTTGTCGTTGCTGTTCCAGCACTATTTTGTAAACTTAAACTTACATATCCACCTATTCCGTATGCCATGCTTTACTACTCCTTAGAAGTTTTATCTTCTTCTTTATTTTGCCTAACTTTTACTTCAATTGCAATTCCATCATTTATTAGATTAGCTCCTAATTTATTAGAAACTGTTACGATTTTATCTTTTTCTGCTTTTCCAAATCCAACAATTGTTAAATCGCCTACAATAAATTTAATCTTCATTACTCTCTTACCTCACATTGTAATTTTACACTAACACCTTTAAAAAAACCAATACCATCAGTTAGTTTTTGATTGTCAAAATTACCACCAAGAAATCTTGTAATTAAAACAGTATCGGATATTGTTCTATTTAATTTTAATACTTCTTTGACTTTTCCCAACATATCATCTCTTGCTTCAGCACCTGCTAAATTTTCTAAACTAAAATCATAGCACCAAATTTCTAATGTTAAAAAAGTTCTTACTGGCTTAGTTCCACCTATTAACTCCTCATCTGCTGGAGAATCCCAACTGTCTAAATAAATAGCAACATAAGGACAAGCATCAGTTTTAACAGCATCAATTGGTTCTACTAAAACTGTATACCCAGATGTATCTGCATTATTTTCTATTAAATCTTTTACAGCATTTTCTATACCAAGATAATCAATTATTGCCATAATTAGAGTTTATACCTATTTAATTAATTTCGCAATGTAGTTAGTGTATTGTTTGTCTATTACTTCTACCACTTTAGCTGTACTTGGCAACATAGGTCTTTTTGGTACACCATCACCTTCTTCGTGGTATTTTGCATATTTTACTTGAGTGCCAATTCTTAAAGTATTACCTGTAATATCTTGTCTAAAGCTACCTCTCAAAACACCAGTATCAATCAAAACTCTTGAGCTACCTTTTCTGGCAATGGTTAGTTCTTTTATCATTTTCCATTTGCCACCTTGACTTGGATTACCACCCTGTTGGAAATATCCATCTATTTCGTTTAAAAGTAAAACACCTGCTTGTTTTAATGGTGTAGCTTGATTTACAACTTCAACTTGTACTTTTCTTAGCAAGTTATTTATTTTTTTTATACCTTTTACTATAACTGCCATTTAATATAAAGGATTCCATTCCTCATCTTTTACATCATCATATTCATCTTCAAGTCTATCGCTATCTATTTGCTGTAAAGTTTCATCAAGCATTGTAAATGTTGGTGTGTAATTCATTGTATTTGAGAAGATAGTATCTCCAGCATTGTAAACAATAAGTTCTCCAGAAGATGTTACAAGTCCTAAAGTTCCATCATTAATTTTGTTTAATGTATCTACTATATACTTCTTTCGTTCTTCTACCCAAGCATTAGTAGAGCCCACCTCTTGAGTGAAGAATCTCTCTAAGATTTTAACAAGGGAATATTCTGTTGAAAGAGTTGTTATCATAGGTGGACTCGAAGAAAACGGCAATGTGTAATTATTTGCTAAATATCCATTTATCTCATTCTCTGCTTGGTCAATATAAAAAGATATTGATGCTGAATTAACAGAAGCCAAGCTTCCTACTCTTGGATATAAAGAATAAACATTTGGTACTGTTGTATAAGTCGGCATGAAGTTATTTTATCATACCGACCTAAACAATCAATTAAACATTGTATCTATCGTAAGCTATGTCATTTATCTCGACCATAATCTTGTGCAACCTGTCGGCTACTTTTTTATCAAGATATTCACCATGCTCTAACTCAAGAACTTTGTCTAAACGGGATGTTGCATCAGTTAGTAGTTCGAACTTTCTAATGCTTCTCTCCTCATCTAACTTTGTTGCTGGATGGTTTGCATATGCTTTATCCATAATCTTCTCCTTTGGCAGTTTAGTGAGATGCCAAGCTCTTTTTTTTATTTTGCTTTATTAATTTTTTCTACTCTACCTGTAAGTCCCATTTCGTGATATTCTTCTAATTCATATTTATCTTCAGTAGTTTCAAAAGGTATATAAAAAGTTTTACCTATAAGTTCTCCACCTCTTAAATTTGTTCTATCCTTACCACTAATAACTCTTTTTGTAAGTTTTACTGAGTAGGCATAACCCACTTCTGTTCTACCCATTGCAAATACAACACCTTCGATGTAAGAGCTTTCTCTATCTGGCTCTGGAGTCCAATTATATCCTCTGATTGTATCTCCTATGTTTGCTAGTCCTTCGTACATTAGTTTGTCCATTTTCTTTCTCCCTATGTTATGTGATTTATTTAACATATAGTAAATATAATCAATCCTATAACTATGTCAACATACTAATTTAAAATAATTTACACAAACTCATAAAAGCTAGTGTTTATAGGGGTTTTGTAAGGAAAATTTTTTTTAAGTTTTTTTTAATTATACGAAAATTCCAGTATGTGGTTCTTCTTTTTCCGTTGCTTTCATTTTTAAAAACTTTACAAAATCTTCTGGACTTTCAAACCTTGCGACTTGGTCTTGCTTTTCTGGCATTACATTTTGTTTACCAATATTTAAATTCCATCTGTACTCAAGACCTCTATCAAGTTGTGCTAAAATTTCTGAATAGAACATTAAAGCTTCATCAGAATAATTACTTGGCTTTTCTAAAAATGCTTCCTTATAAATTTCAATTCCTTTTTCTAATCCTTGAATTGCATAAGGTGTTAGCTGTCCATTATTTTGTTCTTTCTCATATCTAGCAATGTGACAGTAATCTCTTAGCATTAAAAATTTTGTAAGAAGTCTGTTTGGATGTTTTTCATATTCCTTAAACATAAGATTTATATTTCTTTGGAATCTTCCTCGCCTTCTATTTTCTGAGAAATAACCATCATGTGCAATATTTACATCACCAAGTAATGTGCTAACACCAACACCTTCATTCATCATTCCTTCTCTTTCTGGATGCTCATGAACAAATCCATAAAATCTTACAGTCCTACCATTTCTAAAAAGTCTTACTGGTGTATCTACTTTTGTGTTACCGGCATCAATTGTAAAATGATGTTGCTTTAGAGAATATCCTGCAAACATATTTGGTCGTAAATATTTTAATAAGAATGTATTGTCGACTACCTCTTCATCTGCATCTAACCAGAATATCCAATCTGACTTTGCATGTTTTATAGATTCGTTTCTTGCTTCATCAAATCCTATTTCAAGTGGAGATTTTCCATGTATTATTTTTGCTCCATATTGTTTTGCAATTTCTATTGTTGAATCTGTTGAGCCAGTATCATTGATTATGATTTCATCAGCAAATGATTGTACTGATTTCAAACATCTGTGTAACATATTTTCTTCGTTCTTTACTATCATACAAACTGAAACTGTTTCTCTTGGACTTTGAATAAGTAATTTTCTTTCCATATTTATTGGATTAACAGTTTTACTATTTTGTTTGTAAGTTACTACCCACCATCCAACTGTCTGCTGTTTGTTCTGATTTATACCACCAGATACCATTGAGATTTTTAAATCTTTTTTATCTTTAAACATCTGAGATAAATCTTGTCTTTCATAATTCCACAGATGAGCATGTCTTTCATCTTCCCATAAACCAAACGGAACTGTTATTACAACTAAAGAATCTTTTTTAAGAACTTTATCAAATTCATTCATAAACTCTTCTGGTTTTGGTTGATGTTCTAATATCTCACCTAAAAATAAAATGTCATAGTGCTTTTTTAAATCGTTAGGGTCAGAAGCAGTTATTTGATTTACTCCACCTTTATCTAAAAACTTCTCAATCATTTTATCTGCAACTTCATGTTCAGCATCAGATATGTTTACTGCATCAACATCAGCATTAAAACTATTTGCCATTATGATTGATTCATTACAAATGCCAGAAGCAAAATCTAATACTTTAGGTTCATCTATTTTCTTTTCTTGCAGATATGTCTGCATTTCTTTAAATGACAATTGTGTCCTTGCATAGTTTCTTAATTCTATGTTAGTTTCAATCTCTGCATATTCCTGTCCTAGAGCTTCATATTTGGCTTTATATTCTTCTTTTGAGTCTGTATACCCATAATGTTCCTTAATGTCCTTAGAATGGCTTAAATCGCTTCTATCGAGATGTTTGATAGCCATAATATCTTCCCTTTCGTATAAATGCTTAACTAACCTTTCTTTATTAGCTGTTTTCTCTTGAAATATCTTAATAAATAATTCTTCCCATTCTTCAGCTAAATCTGACCAAGCAAACTCTTTACTTTTCTTATATCCAAATTCTTGCATCTTATCAATATCATCTTGGTTGTTTAAAAGGTTAATTGTTAGCTTTGCAAATTCTCTATTGTAATCTGGATTGCTTTTATAATCTCCAAATAATAATTTGTTACCATCATGGCATAAAGTTTCTGGCAATGCTCCAATGTGCGATGTTATCATTGGAACTCCAGTCATTTGAGTTTCCATTGCAGTTATACAACTTGTTTCATGAAATGCTGTAGGATAAACAAATAATCTACAAGTCTTATAAAGTTCGTAAAGTTCGTTTTTATTTAATGCTCCAAGATGAGCAATCTTAAATCCTTGCTTTTGATATTCTGCAACTTTGCCATAACACATATCGTAAAATGGTTTCATTTGAGGTGATGTATTATCATATCCAGCAAGGCATAATTCTATTTCTTTATCATGCTTCCATAGTTCTGGCATTATATTAAATAGCAAATTATCAAGACCTCTTTCTGGTCGGTTTGTATAAACTAATCTTTTGTTTTGTCTTTTAGAATTATCTGGTTGTGGAATTAGCTTTATTCCGTTTCTAGTTTTATAAAATAGTTCATCAGAATCTATTTGATAGATTTCCTTGTATTGTTCTATTTGCCAATCGCTTAAACAAAATACTTTATCTATGTTCCATAATGACCCATGAAAATTTTGTCGTTGGCTTTTTAGAGCAACATCATGTTGCCAAAGAATATTAATTTTAGATTTTAAATTACTTCTGAATACTTCTGGGATTCTTTGACCAATTAAAACATCATGAGGACAATTCTTTGCAAATCCTTCAAAGTTATTTACATGAACATATTGCACTCCATCATGCTTTCCTTCTTTGGTGGTGTTACAAAACAAAAGAACATGATGTCCTCTTTTTGCCAATTCGTGAGCCATACTAACTCCAGCAGTTTCACTTCCACCTAAAGATTTAGTTTTTAAAGTATCTGGATTTACTTCCATACCTGCACAAAAAATTGCAATGTCTAAACTATGTGTTGCCATGATTTACCTTCCTTTATATCGTTGATTGTTTTAGGTGCTACATTGTATTCTCTCGCCAAACGAGATTGTACACCCCATGATTTATCTTCTTTTAAGATTCTTTTTATTCTTTTTACTGATTGTATTTTAAGTTTTCTTGCAACATTCTTTTTAGATGTCCACAAATTTTTAGCCCTGCCATGCAAAAGCATATCCCTAAAATTATCAGCAGGAGTACCCCAATATAAATTACTAGCATTGTTGTTTTGATTGTTTCCATCTTTATGTAATGCCCATTTCTTTTCTTCTGACTTACCTTTACAAAAAGCTTCTGCAACTAATCTATGAACTTTTGCTTTTATATATTTTTTGTCGGGAAACAAAGTAACACAAAAATATCCATTCTTATCTGGATTCTGTGATAAAAGTCTAAAATGTTGACCCTTAGTATATTTAAGGGATTTAACACGACCTTTGTTAGATACTAAATAATCTGGATATTGTGTTGGTTGCCATTTCTCTCTGTTACTCATAAGGTAATCGGTAAAGAGTAGTGCTAATCCCTTAGCTTTCTTCGTTATCTAATCAACATTAGAATCTCTTTACTTTACTTAGAGTAAACTAACTTTGTAAATAATGAAAGTCTTTTTTTAGCTTGTTGTTGTTTTTGATAAACTCTGATTGCTGCTGAACTTACATTTGTCATAAAACACCTCTTATTGTTGTTGTGTCTTTTATCGCATGACCTATGCGAGTCTTGTAGCCCATGACTTATGGAGTGCTTTTGACCCATGCACTATGGGTAAGAAAAGGGATGCCAGTTTTGACATCCCCTAGTTTAAAATTTATGCACAGTCTTTTAAGACATAACCTAAATCTTTTGCAGTAATTTTTTCATCTTGATAATACTGAACTCTTAAATTAGTGAAAAGTCCATCTCTATCATCCCATGAATCTACTGCCATTGGAGCACCAAACATTGGGTTAGTCCATCTAAAGCCATAAGCTAATGATGGGTTTCTTCCATCTGTTTCTGGTGGTGAGAATCTAGCAACGATTGTGTCATCTCCCCAAACATCTGAGAAACTGTCAGCTTGGTTTTCTTCTCCAGAATTAATGATTGAGTTTCCTACATAAACATTATCTACATCAAAAAGAGCTGCAAGTAAGTCTGCAGTTACAACACCTCTTTGAACATATTTGATTCTGTCTAAGATATCAGCATGTTTGATTAAAGAGTTGTATGCTTCTCTTCCAATGATGATTGTGTTTGCATCATAACCTGTGTTACTTCTGATAAAGTTTTTAGCAGTTGTGATATCGCCAAATGGGTCAGAAGTTCCAGCAGTTGCTGATGACCATTTTGAAGCTACTGTAGAACCAGAACCCATATTAGATACTGACCTTACTGAAGAAGCTACTCTGTTTTCCATATCAAGCATTAAAAGATTGAAAAGGTTTCTTGCACCTTTTTCTTTTAGCTTTAATGGGTCATCTTGGTTTACTAAAGTTTCGTAAGCCATTTCATCTACTAAAGCATAGTTAGTTGCATAGTAAGATTCTGAACTTACATTGAAGTGTGTTGTTCTTCCTTTAGTTTTTGGAGCTCTTTCAGTTGATGATGGGATTCTGAAAAAATCTCCTTTGTCGTATTTAAAATATAAATCGCTTTGTTTATTAACATCTACGATTGGTAAAAAGTTTTGTACGATAGTTCCTTGTGGTTCAAATCCTACGACTAGATTGGATAAGGGTCTATCAATGTGTACATCTCTTGCTGTTAATGGCATATTCTATTCTCCTTTAATTAAAATTAACTTTTGTAACCAGCTTGTGTAATTAACATTAAGAAATTACTTCCAGAAGCAACTGCTGATATTGCAGTTCCTACAATGTAATCTCCAGATGCTGCTGCTGTAGCTGTACCAGAAGCTGTAACGGAAACTTCATTACCTGCAGCAATTGTGCCACCTGCAAATACTCTTGTAACACCATTAGTTACTACAGTACAGTTTTCTCCACTTTCTGGTTTGTTATCTACAACACCAAAGATGTTTCCACCTGCTGTTGTTTGTCTTGCAACTGAGTTAGCTGCATCTACTTTTACTAAATGATATTGAAAAGAACTTAAGTCCTCTCCAGCTACCATTGATGTGTACATTCTTGTGCTCATTTTCGCTTATCTCCTTTTATTGTTGTTTAAAATAATCTGTTTTTAATTGTTCATCTTCTTTAAAAACTAAGCTGATTGCTTCTTGATAGTCTTTTGATTTTCCTTTATTCATATAAAGTTTAGCTCTTCTATCTACTTCATTTCCAGCATTTTCATAAGGTTGTCTATCGACAATGAAATCGCCTTCTGATGAAACTTCAGCAAACTCAACTAATTTAGGGAATGATGAAACAATTTTCTCTACTAACTCAAGCTGTGATAGTTCGACAGTATTTTCTTCTAAAGTATAGCTGTAGACTTTGGCTTCTGTAGCAGAACTAAGTAAAGCTTCTAATTCTTTTTCAAAGGTTGGTAAAACTTTACCAGCTTCTTTGTTGTCAGAAATGAACTTGGAGATTCTTTCAGCTCTTTGGCTTTTTCTAGTTTCTTCTAGTTCAGAATAAGCTTTTTGATTAGCTTCTTCTAATGCTTTAACTTTAGCTTCTAACTCTTGATATTCTTTTGTAATATCTTTTTCCATTAGTTCACTCTCCTTTTCAGTATAGTGTTTCTTTACTTCGCCTGTACCAGTATCTTGCGAATATAAACCTTCTATCGCCTCAAGGTTTGTTACTGCTGGTATTTCAGAACCAAGTAGTGCAACAGCTTTCAGTACTCTATCGAGAACAGAACCATTGTTTTTATAGTTCCAGTAAATCTCGGAACTAACTCTTTTGTAATTACCTCTTTTCATAGCTTCGTAAACTTTTTTTGGAAGTTCTTTGAAGTCTGCTAAGAGTTTATTACCATTCTTATAAATTTTATCTACATAACCAAGTGCTGGTTCACCATCTTTCATTTCTGGTTGCTCTTCGTTATGTCCTAATTTTAATGGTGGTTGAAATCCTGTTTTTTCAAAATTAGAAACCATTGCATCTAAATCTTTGGAAGTATATTTATCACCATTCCAAACTCCTGTTGAAAAGATTTCGATACCATTGATATTGAAAGTTTGTTCTAAGGCATAATTTTCTGCTGTGTTTTCTCTGCAATCGCAAACATCTTTCTTTTCATCACAATCGCAATCTTCAACTTTAGCCATTTTCTTTTCTTTCTCTTTATCTTCACCCATGTCTTTTTCCTTGTCTTTATCATGAGCACCCATTTCTTTTTCTTCTTTATCTTCGCCCATTTCCTTTTTAATTGCTTCAAGGTATTCATCATGAGTACCAAGTGGCATATACATCACTTTATCTTCAACTTCTAATTCGTGATGACCTTCTCCACCTAATTCTTTTGCTCTTACTTCTGCTTCCTCAACAGTTTCAAAAACATCTTTCTCCATTACTTTCTCTTCTTCGTGTTTGCCCATTTCTTCTTCTTTTTTAGGTTCTTCCACGACTATATCTTCTGCCATAGTATCTTCTCCTTTACCAGTAGCTGGTTCAAATTTGATTGGCTCAAACTTATTTTCTTTAAGCCAATTCATTGCTTGAGTTTCTGTGAACTTCGAGGAATCTAATCGGATGGATTGGATTTCAGATTTTCCATCTTGTGTAATTCCAAAGATGACATCTATGCCTTCTCCCATTTGGTCTTGACCTCTTCTAAAACGAACAAACTTATCTGGACTTGTAAGTCTAGCAGCATGTTCGTTAGGATATGGCATATCTACACCTCATTTATTTCTCGGCATCTTGGACATTTTATTTGACAAGCCAAAATCCCGTTTGTATTTATTTTAGCTAGTAATTTGTTGCATTGCAAACATCTAAGTTCTTCATTTGTAAAGTTTGCTAAGAAAGTTTTTGCTTGTTGTATAGTGGATAAAGAATTTATTGCTGTCATACAACTTTAGTCATTCCTTTGAGTTGCCCTAATGTTTCTGAATTGGTAAATGCAACTGGCTCATCTTCTGGTGTTATAAATGTTAAAATTGTTCTACAGTTAAAATGTAATGGTGGTGTCAATCTAGCAATGCTTTCTTTATCTTCTATTGGTATTTGAACATTTGATTGTGCAATAAGCTGACAAATGTCAGAAGTTCTTTCATCTAAGACCGGAGAAAGTTTATAACCTAATACAAACCCATCCAAGTCTTTATCTTCTCCTATTGCTCTTCTGCCAGAATTATATGCACCCAATGTAGCAGTTCTAGTAATTGTTCTGAGATTATAAGATTCAATAACTCTATCTCCTACTGCAACTGTTCCTGTTGCTGTATAAGGATTGAAAGTTGATTCAATTTCTTTGATTATTTGCGATGTAGATTTACCTGTTCTTATTCCATCTAATAATACTTCAGTTAAGTTAGCATTTAATCTTGCTGTAATTTCAGCTACATCAAATCTAGCTTTAGATTGCAGATATCTCTGTAGTTCTTGTGCTGTTAACCCAATACCTACTTTAGCAGTAGCAAACTTTTTAGGTAATTCCTTTCTGGATTCTTTTAATCCTTCTTGATAAGAAGAATCATAATTTTCTTGAAATTTGGTTTTTAATTCACCTTTAAATTTAAGCTCTAAATTATCTACAGCTTGAAAATCTAATTTGTTTTGATTCATTTTATTTTCTACATATTTAATTACTGCATCTTTTTGTTTAATCATTACATCCCTAGTTTCGTTTAAAAAGTTTTCTTCTAAAGTATCAAGTTGATTTCCTACAACTTTAAAATCCACTCTTCTTTCTGCACCACTAGGTCTATAATTATATTCTTTTTTATTATTCTTGGAACTTAACGGATGACCTTTTGGAAATAAATCAGTATCATGTTTACCACTTCTAAATCTTCCTGTTCTTAAAGCTGTAAGGAAAGAATTAACTCTAGCCATAGCCCATTGCTGTGGTGATTTAACAGATGGTCTAACTGATGCTGGATTTGTTCTATATGCACCAACACCTCTGTCATAAACAGTTTTAAGCATACCAAGTGTAACTCTTTTAGTTTTGGTATCGCCATATTCTTCGTTATGTTGTTCTACTTTGTTTTTTAAACCTTCATCTCTAGCACTGTAAGAATTGTTTTTTTCTTCTCTATCTAAAGCTGCATCTTTTGCTCTTGCCCAAGTCTGTCCTGCATCACCACCCCATAATGCCCAAGCTATTCTTCCATTGCTTGGAAATCCTTTTTCTCCGGGTCTAAATCCTTCTGCTTTTTTATCTACTTCGTGTCTTGAGAAAAAAGAGTGCATCCTTCTTACAGTTTCTGGTGATAAGTTTTCTCTATTTTTTAATTGATTAGCTCTAGTCGCACCTACTTGAGTTCCACCTCTACCAAACTCAGCTCTCCATTTTAATCCTTTCTCAGCTTCTGCTGCCATTCCAGCAGTTGGTCTTAAATTTATTTCTGCATAACTATT
>MDTB01232687.1_pt1 | contig 11981 bp, 9 predicted proteins | sample 811161 | NCBI WGS metagenome assembly MDTB01 (sample SAMN05326650, study PRJNA326480) | marine metagenome | isolation source: seawater | place: Mediterranean Sea | collected 2009 | reverse complement strand
GATTGGGATTGTGGTTAATGTGCTCGAAGAAGAGCAAGCGAAGGCCGATACCGAAGACCCGGATCGATCTTCGCTGCGAAACCTGCACGACGAAATGATAGTGGTCAGAGCATCACTCGAGCGTTTGGAGAGGTTGCTTGAGGCCTCTGAACAGGCGACGAGGGATTCAAGGTCTGGCCCAGAAAAGGTCTAACTGTTGCAAAGCACGAGGGAATAGCTGAGTTGCGGTTAGAGGCCGCACGCTAGCTTTAGGCCTTCTCCGGTGCAGTGCTTCCATCGCGGTTAAAGCCGGCTAACGAAAACGATTAAGGGCAACAAAGGTGCCATCGTTTTCAGCACACAGTTGGCGCATTAGGATTGAAAACTTAATGCCGGTGTCTTGATATTGCGGGGGATTGGCGAATTGGACGGGAAAGCCCACGCCATGAATGCGCACCAATCGGTTGCCCGCATCATCCCTGCGATTGATTCGGTCGACAGTTTCAATCACCTGCTGAGTCGACCGGCCCGTGAATTCGTCGCCAAAAACGTAAAGAGAAATTTTTCGACCGGGACGGTAGAAGGTCGCGATGGCTTTTGTGATGCCTTCCACTGGGCTCGAATTGCTGAATACATTCCAATCCCTCAACCTGCTGATAATTGCCCGTCGGCGCGCCGGTGTGTCCGGTATCCATTGGCCGGCATACTGGGCGAACATATAGTTGCCCATGTCGTTCAAGACCTGTATGCCTTTGAGGTTGGGGTAGACCTCAAGCGTTTCAGACAATTTTTGAACCACCATTGGCCAAGCGTAACTGAACATACTGCCGGAGGTATCGATGATAAAGATGACGTACTCGCTGTCGACGGGGATCCCGCCGATGACATTATCGTCCGCAGCTTTTTGGTAGCCTTTCAATAACTGCTGCATTTCTTCGGTCAGAGACTGTTTTGCCCGAGCCAGTTGTGCCTTGATGGCTGCTTTTGATGCCGCCGCTAACGCTTCCTCGCTGGTTGCACTTTTGAGTTCTTGCTGTTCAATTTCAAGACGGGTGAGGGCATCAACCTTCTCAACCTGAAGATCCTCACGACGGAGGAGGTCGCGGTTGAGGTCGCGGGTTTCGCCCTTAAGATCAAGCAGCGTTTGCTCAAGCTGCGCGAGATAGCCGTCGAGGTCTTCGAGGGTTTCGTCAAAGATCACCGGATCAAAAACTTTGGTTAAGACCAGCAGTAAAATGAGGGCGCCAAATCCGCAACTGATCACATCCAGGAATGACAAGCTCATACCCTCCACCTCTCGGGTCCTGCGCTTCATGGCCAATCTCGAGCGGGGGATAAAAAGGCGCCACCGGTGATTTGAGCCAAGCGCCAAAATGAAGGGCTGGCGACAGGATCCCCTTCCATCGGAAGCAAAATAACGTTGATGGGCACGGTTAAATTTAAGGTGGTCAATGCATCGGTGAAATGCTGCAAACGATCCCTTGCGGACACCAGGGACCCTTTTGCGGGCCTCACCCCTTGGGTCGGCAAGCCGTCAGTAATCAAAAATACATTGTCAGGCAAGGGATCTAAATTCTCGATCGCTCCGAAGGCAGCGTGTAAATTGCTTCCACCATTTGGCGTCAGGTCAGCCAGCTGGTTTAACGCATTCTCAAGAGCTTGGGGCGTCTCTGCGCTGAGCCATCGACCGTCGGATGTTTGATCAACCGCTGTTGCCTCCTCTGCGAAGGTCACGATTTGGAACCGCGCGGTTGCTGGCATGTTGGCGGTAATCCACTCAACCGTTCTAAGCCCGCGTTGCCACTTCTCGCTACTGCGCTGCTCTGCTGGAGAGAGATTGCGCCTTCGGATAATGTTAACAATGGTCTGATCGAGCATGCTGGTTGAGGCATCAAGGAGCACGAGGATATGGCGTCCGCCCATATTCAGACCTGTCAGATACTGACGGTCGCCCTCGCCGGTGACGGCCCTGAGGGATTGTCCCTGCTCCTCTGCAGCATCGATGCTAGCGCTTAAGGTTTCTGCCTCCTCCTGCAGAACTTTGAGTTCTGCCTTGAGCGCTTCGATTTCATCAACATCAGTGGTGCTGAGATCACGGTTTTTCGTGATTTCGAGCGTCAGTTGCTCAATGGATTTGACGATCTCTGCGATATTTCGATCCGTCGATTCGATCTGTTCATCCACCAATGCCAGACTATTTTTTAGGGTGACTTGATTTTCCGTTTCAGTTTCGATGACGGCTTCAATTTTTTTGACTTCAGCCATGGTTTCGGCATCCACCTGAACGCCACTGGTCTCGGCGCCATGATTGATGGTGATGTAAATCAGAATGACGGCGCCAAATCCACACGACATGATATCGAGGAAGGAGAGGCTGAAAACATTGGTTTCTCTTCGTCGGGCCACAGGTTAGCCAACCTTGATAAACTGAAAGGTTTCGCGGCCAACCTGAACGATATCTCCCGCAATAAGGGGTTGTATCGAGGTCACGGTTTTTTGATTAATCGATAGGGCAAGCTGGCCCGGAGTGATTTGCCAGTCCTCGGTTTTGGTTGTTTTTGAGAGGGTGAACTCGAGGTCGTCACGCTCGATGAAGCGTTCTAAAGCGATCGCTAGGCCATTTTGAAGCACGTGGGTTGGTTGGAGGCGAGGGGTGGAACTTGGCTTTGAGTCTTGCTGATGATCCTTGGGATTACGGCGGCTCAAGATCAGTTGGCGCATGTCCTGACTTGACTGCAGGTCTGCCTGAAAGGCGTCGAAGACCTCAAAAAGTGCCATTGAAGACAGTGGGGTCAAGGTTATTCCTGGCATCAGAGATATCCCGTGAGCAAGCCCAGATAAGCGGGCGGCTCGGTGACTGATGAGAACTTCCGTTGAGCCGCTTGCAGCAGCGTTGATGCCTTTAATAAGACTTGGCACCATTTCAGCCGATGCGGCTCGGAGATCCTCATCGGACAATCGCACGTCGTATTGCGCGGCGTCGTGATAGAGGCTCACCAATGGTTCTCCCAAGGCCTCTGAGGCGTTGATCCGTTCATACAGTTGGTCGAAAAGTTGTTGCTCCGTCTCAGCTTGATGCATGGGATCAAAACGATGAGACTGAATCAGCCGGCTTGCGCTGGCGCTGGCAAGCCGATCGAGGGTGTGTTGATAACCTGCGCTGTGGATCAGCTGCGCTTTGAGTCGCTGCAGATGAGCCCCCTGAGTGATGGTTGTCATCGATAGGGCGTAAAGACTGGCGTCCAGATACAGTACCGTGTCACTCGCGGGCATCGCTAGCTGCGCTAACAAGACGGCGGGGTCAATCAACGCCTTTATTTGAATGTTCGCGGCCTCGGCTAACCCCAGTAACAGTTGCATGTCTTCCCGCTCGTAGTGGGCTGGAATGGCAATGGCTAGGGGACCCTCTGTTGCAAACTGGCGTAATTGCTGGAGCTGAAGGAAGGCGAGATCGGCATGATGCCTCACGGCCTCAGTCGCACCCGGCATTGGATCGGTGGTGAGGTGATGCCAAAACTGACTGTTAGCCAGTCTCGGTTGGCGACGTGCCTTCCCCCGAGCGGCTTCTCCAAGCAGGGGCGGATCCGTACAAAGCGCCCAGCCTGGCTCGGAACCGAGGACTGTACCGTCAAGCCCGATACGCAGCTGAATGTCATTGATCTCTAAAAGCGGAATGCCCATCGGTTACACCTGTAAGAATCGAATCAGCCGCTGGTCGCAGTAATGTTCTGTTTCTTGGGTGGTGCGTTCCTGAGCCAATTGGAGTTGGTGCATTAAAAACATAATTAAGATACTGATCAGCAGCGCAACGAAGGTCGAGTTAAAGGCGACCCCCAGGCTTTGGGTGACTCCAGCGATATCCCCTTGAGCCGCCTGGTGCGCCTGACCAAGGGCCTGCCCGATCCCACGAACGGTTCCTAAAAATCCGATCGATGGAATGGCCCAAGCGATGTAGCGAATCATCGAAAGCTCCGAATCGAGATGCTCGCTCGCCGATTCACAGTTGCTTCTCACGGCATAAGCCACATCTTGAATGTTGGCCGTGGCTCGAAATCGATGCAGAGCGGTCAGTAATGTTCTGGGTAACAGTCTCTTTTGCTGGTCGTCGGTCAGGGCCTCAATGGGCCGGGCATACTCCCGGGTATCTTGGGGAAGAATGCTGTTGCTTTGTGCCCTAGGCAGCAACTCAATTGTGAACAACTGGCGCTCGCGACGGTTCTCCAGGGCTTTTGAGCCCATTAATGCCATGGCCCACAACATAAGAATAAAACAGGCTTCTTGTTCTAAATCTTTAACAATCACAAAGGCGCTGCGGTCCGGAACATAGTCAGGATCCTCGTTGATCAAGGTCGCTTGGGCCTCGAGAATGGCATTGGCATTGGGTCGAACGACGGCAACATAGATTGCGTGTACCAACAGCACGGCGACTAGGAGTGAGATTAACTGGAAGAGAAATTCTGCAGGGAGCTTTTTCATAAATATCCTGGAGGTTAAATATTAACGGGGAAAGGCACTGCATTATCGGCACTGATCGATTCGCTGGGCTTAAATGCTTCGAGCGCCCGACCGATATTTGGATCCGTGAGGGATTCCTGCGCTCCAGGGCCTGGCTCAACCGGCGCCGAAGTGGCTGCACTCGAGGGCGTCTCCAGAGCGCGGCGCTCTGGCTCTTTTTTCTCTAAGGAGGGCGTCTGATTGATAGGCTCAGGGGCTGCGCTAAGGGCCGCTGGCGTCAAAAGACCAACTTTGAGTGCGAGTACAATCGCCAAGATTACCTTCAGCTCAGACATTGCTGATCTCCACAGATTGAGGTCTACGGCACATCTTAACAGAGCCAGCATCAGTCACCACGGGACACGTCCCGGGCCAATCGAAAGCCAAGATCCTGTCGTCCCTCTCGCCCAGAGTCTCGGTAGGCCCAGCGCAGGGCACTGAAGGTACCGGTGAGAAAGCTTGACCCACGAATGACGAAAACCTCACCAGTCTCAGGGCCCATCCAGTCGAGTTCGACCGTCGTGCTCCGGGCGGTGCTAAATCGATCATGGGTCCATTCGGCGACATTGCCCGATAAATCGAAAATACCCAGAGCATTGGCCTCGAAATGACCCACTGGGGCGGGCCCACGGAAACCATCGGTATAGTCTGCAATGATGTTTGGCGCCAGCCCCATCGCTGCGCTATCGGCCAGATTGGCAAAGGACTCTGGCGGTGGCAGAGCGTCGCCCCAGGGAAACCGCGATGGACCCGTGCCATCGGCATAGCGCCCGGCTCTCACCCATTCGGCCTCGGTCGGCAGGCGATAGCCCTCAGTCCTCGGTGTGATCAGCCGGAAACTGTCACCAGAGACCTCATAGGCTCTAGGAAGACTTTCTCGATCGCTGAGCCAATTACAGAAAGCGATGGTCTCTTTCCATGAGAGTCCCACAACCGGCCGATTGCCGGTGGTGAGACGTGTCCTGCCGAGAACGCCTGGATTGTGATTAGGATTAAAGGCGGCGTACTGCGCGTTGGTGATCTCGGTTATGCCGAGATAGTAAGGGTTAGACAATCTAACGGTTCGCTGGACCTCATTCCCGCGACCCCCTCGATCCCGTCGAGGGGCACCGAGGGCAACTTCCCCGGGCAGAATTCGCCGCAGCCGAGAACCGATCGATGTTTCAATTTCTTCTGGGATTCGGGCCAACGCCGCGGCGGCTTCGGTCAGCAGAGTAATCGACAGCGACTGCTCAAAGTCAGGTTGAGGCGTAATAATTTGAGCGCTGCTGGCATAGCCCGGTTTACTGATGAGCAGAGTCTGAGGTCGTGCCGGTAAATCCAGATTCCTTCGGTTGAGAGGCTGAAGGATGCCGTCAACCCGGAGCTCGGCATCATCAGGCGTGATCGTTAGCATCACCCGGCCTAAACGCGGATTGAGCGTCAACGTCAGTGCTCTGACCTCTGTGGGCTTTAGCGATAGCGTTTCTCGCTGAGGCTCATAGCCAGATTTGCTGACCTCAAAAGTGTAGCGTTGCTCAGGAGAGAGGGAGTAGTCGAGCGGAGTCTCTCCAATGTACTCGCCATTGGCCTGCACCACGGCTCCAGAAGGCTCGCTCTCAAGCTGAATCAGTCCATTGGCGGGTTTGAGTTCAAAGGTAGGGAGTGTAACTGATTCACCGCGCACCAGATTCAAACCCATGGATTGACTTTGATAACCGGGTTTGGAGATGACCAGTTGACGCGAACCCTCTATCAGCTCGGCGGTTTGAGGTAGTAAGCCACTGGGCTTGCCATCAACGGTCAATTGCGCTTGTTCTGGACGACTGCTGAGGGTGACATCGGCCCATCGAGGCACCAGCTCGTGGACGAGCGTCTGTGTTTTTCCGAGGCCCTCGATATCAATGGATGCTTCAAAAGGAAGATAACGTTCCGCCTCAATCCGCAGCTCATGCCGTCCTGCAGCAACGTTTGTGAGTGTGATCGGTGTGAGGCCTTGGGGCGCGCCATCGAGGGCGATGCGCGCTTGGATGCCCCCCGTGGTGATGTCTAAATTTCCCGGCAGCCTCTCCAAGGGGAGTTCAATGTCCTGTTCGGCCTCCTCTGAAATTTGCAGCACTTGTTTGAACGGATAGTAGCCTTCCCGGGTGGCTTCGACGGTGACCGGGCCGGGTCTCAAGAGATAGCGTTCGCCAATCTGAAGGGTCAACCAACCAGACACTGACTGGGTGGTTGCTGAAGGAATGAAAACCAAGCTCACCGCCCGGGCCGTAAAAAGATGCCAGGCCAGCACCAGCATGATCAGAAGTGCTCCTGAAATAATGATTGTGCTTCGACTGAGTGAACGCTTTCTTTGCTGACGGGAAAGGCTCGGCGCGTCAAAGCGGGTCGGATCTAGTGTCTCGTTTTGATCGAGATTATCTGTCAAGGAATTTTCTCCTCGCAGGCGACTCTCAGCGTGATCTCAGGCGCATCTGGCTTGAGTTCGATATTATGGCGGACATCGACATAACCTTTTCGGCTTCCTGTGATCACGTAGCGCCCAGGGATTAGTTGGAGCGAGGTCTCCATAAATAACCCTAAGACCCCTTCGGGTCCTACTTTTAAGACGGTAGCGTTGGTCAAACCGTCAGAAGACAGGTTGAGCGTCACAGGGCGTCGCGCACTCATGATGTCTCGAGTAAGGGGGCGGAGCTTTGCTTTAAGATCGCCGATGGGCGGCGCTAATTGGCTGATTTCTATGACCAACGCTTTGGCCTCTTTTAATCGTTCGTCACTTTGCAATTGACTGGGATCCTCGATCAGCGCATCGAGTTGCTCTGAAAGCGCTATTCGGCGCTCGACGACAGCGATACGATCTTGAAGCGTCGTCAGCGCGGGATTGAGACTCAAAAGTTCTTTGTAAATCTTGAGCGCCTCAGCCCATTGTCCGGCTGATTCCGCGGTTGCCGCATTCCGTGAGCGCGTGCTTGTCTCGCTTTTTAACTGTGCTTGGCGAACCTGTTCTAAGCCCTCTTCAGGGCTGTCTCGGTTGGGCGCGAGTCTGGCTGCGGTTTTAAACGCTCGCCGAGCCGCATCAAAATTTTCCTCGTTTAGGCGGGCAAAGCCGGCGGACATTGAGGCTCGGAAGGCGATCGTGTCGAGCTCGAGTTGGATTTTTCTGCGCCGGGTCTCTGGGGGCGTCCACTCTGGAAACAGTTCGGACGCCTCAGTGAGCAGTTTGATTGCGGCAGTTGACTGTCCAGCCTGCACAAGTTGTTCTGCTTCGATCATCATTGCGCTGATCTGGGGCAGGGATTGAACCTGGCGCCATTGCGCCTGGATATCCGCATCCTCAGGGGAGAGCGCGGCTAGGATTTCCCAATATTTCAGCGTTTCAGTCTCGTTGACGTCCTCGAGAGCAGATTCAGCCATGGCCCCGTATCGCACTCGAAGATTGGGTAGCTCTGCTTCGACGGTCTCAAGGCGCTCAATGAGCGTTTGATAGGATGTGACAGCGATTTGATGACTTTCCGCTCGGTAGGCCTCATCCGCCGCGACCGCCGCTTCGTTAATCTGCATCAGTTGCTCTGGATCCCAGAGCCGCATGCCGAGGTCTTCGAGGCGGATGATTTTTCGCAGCAGGGCCTCAGCAAGTGTCAGTGCTTCTTCCCGGGCGAGCTTATCCTTTGCTACGGAGAGCGGGCTTGGACTTAGCGCGTTTGGAGTAGTGGCTTGGAGTGGTGTGTTCAATTCTGTGAGCGGTTCAACCTCAGGTTGGGTAACGAGGCCCGGCAGCACAAAAAAGACAAATCCGGCAACAATGACCAAGAGTCCACCCACCAACAATCGGATGTGGCTGGAGTCTGGGCTTGATTCGGTTTCACCGATCCGGCTTTGGGCTGGGATCTCGAAGACCGGCTGGGGATTAATCTTGTCAAAGGGTTTGGCCTCAAGGGCTGAGACTCCGCTACCCCCTTCGGTAAGGGTTTCCTGTAGCTGATAGCTCCGAGTTAATGATGAAAATGAGTCGTCCCTATTCAGATGTGCAAGCGCGACAAGACGCTTAGATTCTGGTGCTAGGGAAGGATGCTCCTCAATCGATCTGGCATCTTCGGGTGCATCACCGGTACAGTGTTGATAAAACCAGGAACCAAAGCCTGCTGGGCCTTTGAGGGCAGAGCCTGCCGGGATGCGCTCGCGCAGGATGGCTGTGTCAGGCCATCCTAAGAGCAACAGGGTGGGCTCGTCGTTTTGATCGATCCAAATCCAATCGGTATCAAAGTTGGTGACTGAAAAACCTAAGGCTTCGCTGAACTCAAGGACGTCGAGCAGGGGCTGAGGTTCAAGTTGCAAGGCGTTGCTGGGACGCGTTTTTGACCCCCAGTTCGACCGATCTGGCAGCGCATCAACAATGAAGAGACTTGAAGCGTCGGCACAAAAATCAAGGTGCGGATTGATGTGGGGATGGCTGAGCATCTTGAGCCGGGTGCTGATGTCTCGGAACTGTTGCTCCAGAGCGGCCTCTCTGTCGATAGTCGTCAGCATGATCCAGTCGCCTGAGACAGCGTCAACCGCCGCCCAACGAGGCCACTGTCGATCCGGTGTCGGAATCGCCTCACTCAGCGTAAATCGCTCGACGATCCGATCCCCCACAGAAAAAGTTGGGCTCACGGGGTCAACGCACCTTCAGTAGTTTGGTTCAAGCCACGTTCTTCACGATAAATGTCAGCAAGGATTTCGCGCCACGCGCTATATTGGCGTTCGGCTGAGCCAGTGAGTTCCCGGGTTTCTCCTTCAATATCGAGAACATTTGGCGCGATCTCAAGGCTGAGGGACTGGGTGAGCTCTTGTAATGCTTGCTCGTGAATCTCGGTCTGCTTACGTCGGTCTAATCCGCTTTTGATGGCGGTAACCCCCCCCATTACGGCGCCGGCTGATGCGGCATCCGCGGCCCAGGTCTCACTTTGGGACCCAGCGTAAATGCCTCCGGCGATGAGTGCAGCGCCGGTCAATAGTCGATTTCGTGCTTGTTTGTTCATTTGTCTTAGCCGAATCGCTTCATCGTAAGTGGCATACCGCCACTCGTCGTAGGACGGTTTTATGTCTCGGTAGAATTTGAAGTAAAAATCGTCCACGGTATCAGTCAGCAGGTCATCTTGTGCTCTGAGTCGGTTGACTCGAAGCATGCTGGCGTCGTTGGCGGCGGGGAGTTGATTAATCGTAACGTCGCCGCGTTTGGTAGCGGAGAGATAGCCTTCGAAGGCTAAAGGTGCGAGGTTTGCAGCGAATTGCAGATTAGCAACCTGCTGAATTTGACGAACGTCGGAGCTTGAAAGCGACTGGTAGGCCCGCACCAAATCATTGGCGATCTCATTGTAAAAATCTTGGAAGGGGTCTTCTTGGAGCGATTGATAGCCATATTTACTGGCAATATCCTGATAAGAGCGACTGAACCAAACCCGTCCAGTTGCGTCTTTGGCAACTACCTCGGCATGCAGCTGTTCCCCGTCAGATTCGATGATGGTTCCCGTGACCATGACCGCGTGATGGTCCGCAGGGGCGGGCACGACCCTAACGATCCCCCAGTTACCGGTTTGTTCGAGGGTATCCTTGAGGTGAAACGCAAGATATCGAGATTCTGCTCGTCGAACATCCGCCGAGATGGGTATATCGCCTTGATTGGCCTGCGCCAGCGCGTCTAGGTTCGGGTTGAACGGCACGACGAGAATATCCACTCGGTCAGAATCGCTGATCGAAGATGCCAGTTGAACGGGCGGGGTAGAATTAGCGGTAACAATTTCGGTTGTCGCGCAGGAATGAAGAAGTGCAGTCAGCGAAACCAAGCCCAAAAAGACGGGCCTTAATAAAGAGTGTCTTGCTTTATTGATCAGCGCAGGACGCAGGATGGAGTGAGTCAAAATTTAGAGTCCTTCTTTATAACGTTTGTATTCTTCCCAGAGTTTGGCCCTGAGCTCTGGATCTTTCTCAGCGGACGCTGCTTCTCGAAGTTGCTTGGCGACGATGTCATCGCCTTGGGGACTTGGAATGTCCTCGGGGATCGGAGGGCTGCCCTGGGCACTGTCGGTGTTTTCTCCGTCGATCATTCGGCCTTGTTGCTGCTCGGACTCAAGCTCGTCCCGATTAAGGCCGGTCTCGCTATCTTCTAAGGAGCCTTCAGGTTCGGTCATGCCTGTCGCGATGTCATCTAGGGACGGACCAGGGCCGCCAACGGCCTCAGCGGCTGGGCCACTGAGGATCGAAGCCACAGCATCTCGGGAGCCTTGGATCTCTGATTCAAAGATGGCAATAGACGCTTCGAGTTCTGCGTCGAGTTCACCCAGACGGTCAGTCCCAGACGGCGCCCCTAAAATCATGGTTTCATCGGCAAGACGACCGTCGTTGGGGCTACCCTGGGCTTCGGACAGGACGCGATTAGCGAGGATGATCAGTCGCGCTGCATCGCTGATTTCTGCAGTCATTCCGGCGGTAGGATTGTCTGTACTCGAGACGGCAGCTTCCAGCGCTTGCTCTGCAACCAAGACCGCGATGTTGGCGTCAGTCATCGCGGCCTCAGTATCCTCATCGAATTCACCGCTGCCGTTCTCGCTGAGCGTCGCGCCTGCGGACTGAAGCGCTATTCCTGCTTGCTCAAGCGCTCTAGCGAGATCTTCCAGTGCGGCGCCCGCTGCTTCATCGAGATCTGAATTTGAAGCGGGGGACCCAGAGGCGTCAGTGTTCTCAAAATCACCGGATCGCCCGTCTGCTCCGCCTGCTATTTCAGTGGGTGGTTGAGGGGTGCCGTTGGAGTTTGCCGTGTCTCCTGCATCTACTGCGTCTGGGCCTTCATCATAGGGACCATCAGTTTCATCGGTGGGGCCCCCACCGGGACCCTGCATTTCCGGATCGGAGGTGCTGTCTTGGTTGTCCAGGTCTCCTGAAGGTGCTGTTGATATATCGCTTGAAAGCGTTGGTGCAGGTGCGGCTTCTAAAGAGTCACTGCTAGGCGCTTGAGACGGCTCGGGTTCGGGCATCAGCGGATCCCAAGGATCGTCACCGGTGGCGCTTGAATCGGAGGTTTCTTGCTGCTCCGAAGTGCCAGCACGTTCCATGGCTTTGCCGATTTCCTCGAGCTGACTGCCGGCATTAGCAGGTTCTTCGGCCTCTTTAACCCGTTCCGAAGATGTCTGACCCGAATCAGGCTCGCCCGCTCCACCGGCTTGGGTCTGGGGTTCTGAGCTTGATTCACTGTCCGAGGACGGTGGGTTGGGTCGACTGGGAGAAGAAGGACTCGGCATGCTGGGTGAACTGCTGGGCGAACTACTGGGGGAAGAAGGGCTCGGCATGCTGGGTGAGCTACTGGGTGATGAAGGACTGGGCATGCTGGGTGAGCTACTCGGTGACGACGAGCTCGGCGGACTCGGCGGCATCGGCGGCGTTCGAGTTTGGTTGCTGCTGCAGCTCGCAAGCGTCAAAGCGAGGATGGCATAGAGGAGTACGGCTCGCATGGTCTGAGTCCAGAGGTTTTGCTTGATCTTGGTAAATTAAAG
>MDTB01135050.1_pt1 | contig 11981 bp, 11 predicted proteins | sample 811161 | NCBI WGS metagenome assembly MDTB01 (sample SAMN05326650, study PRJNA326480) | marine metagenome | isolation source: seawater | place: Mediterranean Sea | collected 2009 | reverse complement strand
TTACTTACCTCCACTTATAGAGAGATTTTATCCATTTATAAAAGTATTTTCTTCAGATAATAGTTAAAACATATATTTTAATGAAATTTTTTCAATATATGACAGTTTTATAAATTTTTTATCTGCAAAAAACGAAATAACCGTAGGTGATGCTGATGGAATAACTTTAATTTTTGACAAAAAAAAGCCAAATGTTTCGAACATAATAAATATAAGATTGAATTAAATAAAAAAATATTATGAAAATAATTGAATTTTTCGGTCCACCCTGTTGTGGAAAAACATATGTTTGCAATTATTTAAAGAAGAAAAATAAATCAATTATTCTGTCAAATTATCTAATCCATGAGTATGCAAAAAATTTTATAAAACTGTCATATATTGAAAAAATTTCATTAAAATATATGTTGTTTGTGAAAAATTTAAAAAAATTTTCTGTTAAAAAAACAAAAAATTTAAATTCAAATTTAAGAAAATTAAAAATTACTAAGGAAAATTTTAATAATAAATATTCAAGTTATTTATTTAATAAGTATTTGTTAGTAAGTAGAAAAATTTTTTTTTTATATAAAAGAAAAAACCCTTTACTAGTAAATTTTGTATCGAGAGAGATAAATCAAATAAAGGATAAAAATAAAAAATTAATTTTTAAAAGGTGGTTTATAGAACTTTTTGCGCAATTTTATATTGCAAAAAAACTTAAATCTAACAAAATTATTTTGTTTGATGAGGGCTTTCTTCAAAGATCCCTTTTTTTGGTAAATAAAAACAAAATTAATAAAATCAAGTTTGTAAAATATTTAAATTTAATTGATAGAGCTGACTATTATATCTACCTAGATAAAAAAAGTGATATTTTGAGCAAAAGATCAATGTCTAGACAAAAAAGCGAAAAAAACGTATTCATTTACAGAGATAAAAAACAGATAAATAAATATAAAACTATTTTTAAAAATATTCTAAAAAATATGGAAAAATAATTATTTTTGAATTATGAAAAAAATTTATCACTTAGACTGCACTCTTAGGGACGGAGGATATTATAATAATTGGAATTTCTCAATTAACCTAATTGAAAAATATCTTCAATCTATGGCAGAAATAAAGATTGATTATGTTGAAATTGGGTTTAGATCTTTAGAAAAAAAAGAATTTAGAGGAGCGTGTGCTTACTCTACTGATGAATTTTTAAACTCAATTAAAATACCTAAAAATATTAAACTGGCGGTTATGGTTAATGCATCTGAACTGGTAAAAAATAATACTTTATCTAAAAGTATGAAGTTAATAAAAAAAATATTTACTACCTCGAATAAATCAAAAATAAAACTAGTAAGAATAGCATGTCATTACGACGAAATTCAAAAAGTTATGCCACTTATTAAAAAATTTAAATCATATAGGTTTAAAATTGCATTAAATTTGATGCAAAGTTCTGATAGATCAGAAAATGAAATAAAAAATTTTTGTCAATTATCAAAAAAAAATAATATAGACATATTGTATTTTGCAGATAGCACAGGAAGTTTAAATAGCAAAAGAACCTCAGAAATAACAAATATATTTAAAAAATATTGGGATGGACATTTAGGAATTCATGCCCACGATAATATGGGCAAAGCTATGGAAAACTCTATTACTGCAATTGAAAAGGGGGCAAATTGGGTGGATTCAACTGTTTTAGGTATGGGCAGAGGTCCTGGAAATGTAACAACCGAAAGTCTAGTTATCGAATTGGAAAAAAAATTTAATAAAAAAGTAAATTACTCTGAGTTATTAAAATTAGTTGATGAAGATTTCATGCCAATGAAAAAAAAATTCTCGTGGGGAAGCAATCCATACTATTACTTATCTGGACTATACGGTATACACCCTAGTTTTATTCAAGGAATGCTTGAGGCTAAAAGTTTTAATTCTGCTGAAATATTAGCAGTTATAGATAATTTAAAAACAACTGGTGGAAAAAAATTTAGTAAAGATCTTTTGCAAACATATAGTCAAAATTTTCAGGGTGCTAAAAAAGGAAGTTACAATCCATCAAAAAATCTAAAAAATAGAAATGTACTTATTGTCGGTTCAGGCCCTGGTGTAAAAGAGCATAGATTAGCCATAGAAAGTTTTATAAAAAAATTTAAACCCTTTGTTATTGCTTTAAATACACAAAGAAATATAAATCCAAAACTTATAAATGTAAGAGCTGTTTGCAACACCTTAAGATTACTTACAGATCACAACTCTTTTAAACGTCTTCCGCAAAAATTAATCTTACCTTATCAGAGATTATCTAGTTCAATTAGGGACAAATTTAAGAAAATGAAAAAATTGGATTTTGGAGTTGAAATTAGAAGTAACACATTTAAATTTAAAAACTCTTCTGCAGTAATTCCCAATTCGCTTGCAATAAGTTATGCTTTAGCCATATCAAATAGCGGAAAGGCAAAAAAAATATTTCTTGCAGGTTTTGATGGTTATGATGCTAACGATCCTAAAAGAAGAGAAATGGATGAATTGTTTTTGCTATACCAATCTTTAAAAAGAAAAGCCGAAATAATAAGTGTTACACCAACAAAGTATAAAGTAAAATCCAGATCTATATACGCATTTTAAAAAATTAATGAAATATTATTTAGTTATACCTGCAAGATATAAATCAAAAAGACTTCCAGGCAAACCTCTAATTGATATTTGTGGGGCACCTATGATTGTAAGAACTTTCAGACAATGTATAAAAGTTGTTCCTAGAAATAGAATTTTGGTTGCAACTGATGATAAAAGAATCAAAAAAGTTTGTGAAAAAGAAAATATTAAAACAGTAATGACATCTAAAAAATGTCTTACAGGAACTGACAGAATAGCAGAAGTAGCAAAAAAATTTAAGGCAAATTTTTATTTGAATGTACAAGGCGATGAACCCTTATGTAATCCCAAAGATATAAAAAAACTATTATTATTTTCAAAAAAATATCCAAAAGAGATAATCAATGGTTATACGCAAATAAAAAAAAAAAATTATTTTTCCTCTGGTCATATACCCAAAGTAGTTTTCAGAAGAGATGGAAGACTTCTTTACCAATCTAGGGCTCCGATTCCTACAACAAAAGATAAAAAATTTGTCAAAGCATTTAGACAAGTATGCATTTATTCATTGCCGTACAAAAGTTTAATTTATTTTTCTTCAACAAGAAAAAAAACACCACTCGAAAGTATAGAGGATTGTGAATTATTAAGATTTCTTGAAATAGGACTCGAGGTAAAAATGATTAAAATGTCGGATAAATCTATTTCTGTAGATACAAAAAAATCCCTTAAGGAAGTTGTTAATTTGATAAAAAAAAATGGCAAAAGATAACATATTGGTTTTAGGCTCTAAGCCAGATTCAAATTTACCAGATGTTGAAGTAAAAAAAATATATACAGCTAATGGTGCAGCCGAAAGAGCAATTACATATAGAAAAAAATATAATAACAATATTTTAACATGCATTACTGGTGCGTCTGAGTTTTTCAGAAATGAATATGTGAGCAAAAGAATAATCGACTCAAAACCACAAAAACTTATTATAAGATCAGGAGTTATTAGCTTGCCTATTAGTTTAAAAAATAAAACTGAATTAAATTGTATCTCTAATAAGAAACAATGGTTGTTTCAATCCAATTTTTTTATTTTAGGAAAAGTCTCATTAATTTTAGGTGAGCTAAATTATTATAAATCTTTTTTTAAAAGTTCTTTTCATACAATAAAAGCATTAAAGAATAAAAAGTTACAAGGTGTTTCAGCAGGTTTTTATGCTATATTAGTTGCAATATTTGAAAATCCAAATGCAAATATAATTATATCTGGTATTGGTATGCAGGGGGGGAAACAATTTTATAAGTCAGAAAGAAGTAATTATTTTGTATATGACTCCAGGGCGAGGGTAGATAGGTTCTTGATTAAAAAAATGAAAAAAAGCTTAAAAAAAAACATGTATTCTCTTGATGAAGAGCTGGTAAATACAGCAAATATTAATAGATGGGACAATAATCGCTTTTAAACTAATGCAAATAAAATATATTAATTGAAATAATATGATTAAATCTCCTTTTAAATCTAGATCTCCAAAAGACTTTAGAGTTTTAATGTTTTATCCGAATTTACACATGAGTGCACTAATGCCTCAATCAATTGGAATATTTACAGCACTATTAAAAAGGGAAGGTTATGTTCTAGATCTGTTTGATTGTACTTACTATGAGGATATAGACACTTTAACGATTGGAAAAAATACTAATGAGGAAAAAGTAGCTAATCGTATTGTTGCTAAATACGATAATAAAGAATGGATTGAAAAAGGTGTAAAACCAAAAAATGATATTGTAGGAAATTTTAAAAAAAAAATTGAGGAATTTAAACCTGATCTAATTATTGTTTCTGTTTTAGAAAGTACGTATTATTTGGCTTTAGAATTATTAAGATCTATTCCAGAAAATAAAAGAAATTATAAAACCTTATTTGGTGGAGTATTTGCAACTTATGCCTCTGATAAAGTTATTAAAAACGATTTAGTTGATTATGTTTGTAGAGGCGAAGGGGAAGGTGCGATTGTTGAAATGTGTTCGAGGCTTATTAATAATGGAAGAATAGATGATATTAAAAATTTTACTATCAAACACGAAGGAAAAGTTTTCAAAAACTCTATGCGGCCCCCAATTAATATTGATGATGTTCCGATACCAGATTGGGATTTATTTGAAAAAGGGAGCCTTTATAGACCTATGCAAGGTAAAATATGGAGAGCAGTGGGTTTAGAAACGCAAAGAGGTTGTCCTTATACCTGCACATTTTGTAATTCTCCATCTAACAATGTTGAATATAAAGCCGAAACTGGATCAAGATTTCATAGGAAAAAAAGCATTAAAAGACTTGAGAAAGAATTAGATTTTTTGGTAAAAAAATACGACCCAAACTTAATTTACTTTGTTGTTGATACGTTCTTAGCAATGTCAAACAAAGAATTTGACGAATTAAAAGAGTTATATTCAAATTATAAAATTCCTTTCTGGATGAATACAAGAGCCGAAACTATTACAGAACATAGAGCAGCTGGCTTGGAAGAAATGAATATGCTTAGAATGAATATTGGAATTGAGCATGGCAATTATGATTATAGAAGAAACTATTTAAAACGGAATGTTAAAAATGATGTTCAAATTAAAGCATTCGAGATCGCTAGCCAACACAAATATACATCTTGTGCAAATAGCATTATTGGAATGCCAGATGAAACTAGAGAATTAATTTTCGATACAATAAAATTTGTAAGAAAATTACCAGATAACATCGATGCAACTGGCGCTTTCATTTTTGCCCCATATCACGGTACTCCACTTAGAACACTTGCTATAGAAAAAGGCTATTTAAATGACGATGAAATTTGTTCGTTATCAAATACGAGTGAAAGTATGTTAAGGATGCCAACTATTTCAAAAAAGGAAATATCCGGAATTGCTAAAGTTTTTAGTTTTTACATAAAGTTTCCAGAAAATAGATGGGGAGATATCAGGATAGCAGAAAAAGATGATAAAGAGGGGAATAAAATGTTTGAAAAATTAGGTAAGGAGTTCGATGAGAAGTACAGAAATTATAAAGCATCATCAATGGATCTTCATGATTAAAATGATTTTTTGCTTGCATAAGTAAAAAACCTTTTCTATAAATACTTAATACTGAAATGCATGGTGGGAAATCGGTGTGAAAATCACTGGCTCTTCCTGGAACCGTATAGTCGGAGCGCCACCCAGTATAGTCCGTTGTTGAATGATGGTCAGGAAAAATCTAGTTCTCAATAAAACTTCGGCAATAAAAAAAAGGTTTAAATAAATGGAAGGACCTATATATGATGCCGAAAAACATAAAGATATTTTCGATTTTATTTTTTTTAATCTTTTTTTTGGTAACTAAAAGTTTGGCCGAAAACATTCCTGTTATTGTAATTACAGCAAGTAAAAAACCACAATCTTTATCAACAGTTGGAACTTCCGTAACAATTTTAGATGAAAATTTTTTTAAAGAAACAAGTGAGTATTTTTTAGGAGATGCTTTAGCATTAAATACTACTAGCTCTAATTTTTTCCAAAGTGGTGGTCATGGAACAGCATCTGCGATTCAATTAAGAGGCATGCCTAAAAGATATTCTACTGTTTATATAGATGGAGTTAAAATGTCAGATCCATCGAGTGTGTCCAATGACTTTGATTTTAATAACATTCTTACAAGTCAGGTTTCTAGAGTAGAGATTCTCAAAGGCAATCAAAGCTCGATATACGGTAGTGGAGCAATAGGAGGAACTATACATATTACAACAAAAAAAGGAAAACCTGGTTTTCATAAAGACTTAAGTTATATTTCAGGATCCCATGATACTCATAACTTGTCGGCTGCGCTTTCGGGTGGTAACGAGAAATCAAATTATTATTTAGGTCTTCAAAGATTTCAAACAGATGGAATTTCTCAAATGACACATAATAGCGAAAAAGATAGGTATAGAAATAATGGTTTAGTAGCAAGTTTTAACAACAATTTAACTGATAAACTTGATTTTAAAAGTAATGCAAGAATTTCTGAAACTTATTTACAATATGATGCGGTATGTGTGACCGATGGCCTTTTTGGTTGTTCATCAACTCGTGATCATAGTGAAGAAGCAGATACTGTAGAGGCATCTGCAAATTTAAGTTTAATACATAAATCAACAGATAAATTCAAAAATAAATTTACCTTAGCAAAAACTTATATAGAAAGGATTTATGCTAGTGCCCCGAACAGTAAAAATACCCAACAGGATAATTATTATGGAGATAGATATTCCATGCTTTACCAAGGAAGTTATAATTTCAATTTAGATAATAGTATTGTGTTTGGATACGAAAGAGAAGATGATCAGATGGGTTTTAACAAAGATGCAACTGGAAGAATTGATGCAAATGCCTACGTCACATCCCAATATTTTGATTATCAAACCAGAGTATCAAATAATTTATATGCTACTTTTGGTGCAAGGTTTGACGAACATTCTCTTGCAGGGAATGGCTCAAATGAAGACTCTCATAGAGCAACTATAGCCTATGTATTTGATAATAAACTTACTAAGTTAAAATCTTCCTATGGAACAGGTTATAGGTTCCCCTCATTATATGAATTATTTTTTGTGTGGAATTCACGAAATAATTGTAATTTTGGTGGAGCGAATTGTAATTCGGTAGGTTTTAAAAAAGCAGAAAATAGCCGAAGTTTTGACCTTGGGATTGAAAAATCTATAAGTTCAAACTTATTTATAGATTTGACCTACTTTAATATTGAATACGAGGATGCTCTTGAAGGTTGGGTAGGAAATATGGGAGCTGGATCAGGCTCAACTACACAGAACTCTCCAAGTAATACAAAATCACAAGGGTTAGAACTTTTGACTAGATTTAAGCTTAATGAAATATTTAACTTTAATTTAAATTATACATATACTCAAACTTACGATGGTGCTGAATACGACAACCCAAAGAATACTAATACTGGCTCTCAAATGGTAAGAGTTCCAAGAAACATAATAAATCTAGTTACAAATATAAAAATTCCTAGATCTAAAAATTTGGATATTAGTTTAATATCCAAATGGTCTGATAAGGCAAGAGACTACGGAAATGGTAATAATAATAGAAATGGAAATTCATTCAATGATGGCGAGCTTGATAGTTATTTAGTTAACGATCTATTATTTAAATATAACTACTTTAATAATTACGATCTCTTCTTAAATATAACTAACCTTTTTGATAAAAAATATGAAACTGCTTTAGATTATTCTCAAATGGATAGAACTTTTAATTTTGGGATTAAAAGAAAATTCTAATTAAAAAATAATGATTTTTTTAGAAATATGAAGTAATATGAAGAATGTCGTTTATTAAAGCTACCCTTATAATTTTTGTTTTACTTGGTTCTAGTAGATTTATTCCTCACCCACCGAATTTTACAAGCTTGATTGCATTAAGTTTTTACTTACCAGCAATTTTCGGAAGAAAGTTTATTCCAATAATATTGATAGGTTTTATTTTAACTGATTTATTTATTGGAATTCATAATTATATTCTTTTTACTTGGGGAAGTATTATTCTTATAGGTTTATCATCCAAATATCTCAAAAAAAAAATCTCTTTTAGATTATTGGGTTCACTATTTGGTGCTTTAATATTTTTCTTTTTTTCAAACTTTGGTTATTACCTTACTGGATACTATGGATATGGCCTAGAGTCCTTAATTAAATGTTATATAATGGCTATACCGTTTTTTGGTTTTACTGCATTATCAACTTTGATTTTTGCTTTGCTAATTGAACTAGTATTAAAAATAAAAAACAAAAACAATCCGCTATATATATGGGAATAAGATTTATTTAAATAATCTAAAAATTAATGACTATAAATGAAGAAAATTGGAAAAATGAAAAACTTGAGGACCATTATTTATATTTACACAAATATTTAAATGATTATTTATTTGATTTTAGGTTTGGGTCGTTTTTTTCATCAAAAAAAACAATTGATGTATTAAAGAATAATAAAGATTTTGATATTCTTGAAATAGGTATTGGTGCTGGAAATTTTTATAGACTTCTAAAAATAAATAAAATTTTAAACTCTTATACAGGCGCTGATATCAGCCAAAATTATGTTACATTTGCTAATAAGTTTTACCAATGTGATAAGTTTTTTCTAACTGACTATCAGCTTAGAGAAAATCTAAAGGATTCTTATAATGTTATTTATTCGAGAAATGTACTACAGCATCAAGTAAATCCTTACAATTTTTTAAATAACCTTTTAAAAAAAACAAAAAATGTTTTAATTGTTGAGTTTAGAAGTAGAGACAAGGGTGCAACCGAAAATGATGTAAAAAAATCATACCAAAAAGTAAATGATGTTTTACTTCCCTACATAGTTTTAAATTATGATGAATTAAAAAATTTCTTGATTAAAAACGACAAATGTAAAAATTCAAGAATTACAATAAATAGAAATTATCAAATTTTAGGGGGAAAAAATTCAAGACATCTGCCTAGAGAGCTTTCGGAAGAAAATACAAAAACCGCATATACAACAATTATTATTGAACTTGGAAATGATAAAAATTTTGAACATCAAACTAATAATGCAGTAAAATTAATTGAAACTTTTGAAAAAAATACAAAAAAAAAAAAAAAATATTAAACATTATTTAATGGTTATTTTAAATAAATTAGAAATAATTTATAAATTTAAAATAAAAAAGAAAAATGTTAACACTTTTTAAATTACAACAGTGAAAATTTTACATATTGTTGGAGGATCCAAAAAGGGTGGTGCATTTAAAGGTGCATATATTTTGCATAAAACACTCCAAACTCTCAATATAGACTCACAAATAATAAATGATGAAATTATAAAAGGAGAAATTTTAAAAAATAATATTGATACAAGTATCTGTACTATTAATAATACTTTTGTAAAACAAATATTAAGCAAACTATTCATTTTTATTGAGAAATTAATGAAAACAATAGTTTTACCTTCAAAGAGGTCTACTTTTACATTTGGTTTAATCGGATTCGATTTATCAAAATTAAAAGAGATTAAAAAAGCAGATATAATTCACATTCACTGGCTAAAAGATGGATTTATTAATTTTAAGACTATTTCAAAAATTAAAAAACCAGTTGTTTGGACCATGAGAGATATGTGGCCATTTACTGGAGGTTCCCACTACACAATTGATTTTGAAAATTATGAAAATGGAAAATTTTCTCAAAGAATAAAAAATCTTAAAAAAAAATATTTTGAAAAAATAAATTTTGTAGCAATTAGCGCTTGGTTAAAAGGAAAAGCAGAAAATAGTTATGTATTGAATAATTATAAAATATTACAAATCAATAATAATATTGATTTAAAAAATTTTAATGAAATAGATCAAGATAAAGCAAAATCAATTTTAAAAATAAATACTAACAAAAAAATTATTTTATTTGGGGCTAATAATCCACAAAGTATCCGAAAAGGTTGGAAAATATTTTTAGAAACACTTAAAAAATTAAATAAAGAAAAATATTTTTTGTTAATTTTTGGAAATTTCTGGTCGTCAACAGAAATAGAAAAAATTGGAATAGAATTTAAATCTTTAGGATTTTTAGAGGACAAAACTATCTTAAATGCAGCATATTCATCTTCAGATTTTTTTGTTGCCACGTCCTTGCAGGAAGCATTTGGTAAAACCTGGGTAGAGTCTGTGGCCTGTAATAGACCTGTTATCTGTTTTAAAAATACTGGCATTTCAGAAAATATTAAGCACAAAATAAATGGATTTATTGTTGATAATATCAGTTCTTCTGATTTAAAAAATGCAATTGATTGGGTGAGTAATAATTTTAACTATAGTAATAAAAATAAAATGCGCGAAACAATTCAAATCTTCGATAGTAAAAATATTGCTAAGGAATACTTGAGACTTTATAAAAAAATTTTAGATAAATAATTTAAATCACATTTTATTATTTAATACGTCTAAATATAGATTTTTATACTGAAGCCCTACATTTTCCATATTAAATTTATCTTTAACTTTTTGTAATTGATTTTCCATAACGCTTTTATCTAAATTATTTGTGATCCAATTTACTCCAGTAATAAAATCATCCACATCATTAAGTTTTGCGATATAACCATTTTTTTTATGATTGATTATTTCACTTATACCATTATTTTCATAACATATAGAGGGCAAGCAGCAGCTTGCGGCTTCTAATACAGTCTGGCCAAATGACTCTTGAATGCTTGGAGTGATGAATAAATCAGAGGCAGAATACAATGTTTTTAAGTCTAAAGTATTAGGTTTTATTTCATTAAATGAAATGAAGTGTGAATTATCTATTTCTTTAAAAAAATCTTTAGTTATTCTACCAAATGTAACTAAATAAAAATTATTTCTAATAAGTGCAGGAAAAATATTTCTCATTAAATTCAGACCTTTTCTCTTATAATCAAGATTTTCTGCACCGATCAGTATGATTTTTTTATTTAAAGGTAGATTAAGATTTTTTCTAGATTCTTTTTTATCTAACGGCTTCCAAAAATTAAAATCAATAGGAAGTGGAATTTTAAATAATTTCTTATCTTTCAGTAAAAAACTTTTTTTTGCATTATCAAGCTGCCAATTACTTGTGGCTATAATGTTAAGGTTTTTTGGATAGTTTTTTTTTTTTAAACTCCAGCAATATTTCTCAAAATCATATCCAATTAATTCTCTTGGTTTATTATTTTTATTATACCCCTCAATAAATCTGAAACTCTTTGTGTAATGCTCTGACCCGGTATAGGCCCACATATCATGCAAAGTCCATACTATTGGTTTATTAATTTTCTTAAGGTCCTTAATTGGAATTAGGTTATTACCTATCCAATGTAAATTAATGATATCGCAACTAATCTTATTTATTTTTTTTATAAAATTATTTGGTATTAAATTATAGGAGTTAGAGTCATATCTTTCTTTTTTCTCTAAATTTCCAATTTTCCGATTTATAGAATTTAATATCTTCCATTTTACTTCTTCAAAAGTAGATATTGGACCAATAACATCTTTATGATCTAAATATTTTTCTGCCACAGCTATTTTAGAATCTATATCTACTTTTTTTTGCGCATCATGAATCCTTTTTACAGCAATCGCCGCTCCCCCCTTAATATCTGAGTAATTTATGTGGAGAACTTTAATTGACATTATTTTTTAAATATTTTTTTCAATAAAATTACAGGAGTATAAAGTAAAAATTTAATTTTTTTGTATTTTATTTTTGAGTCTACTTCGTCATAAATTTCACCAAGATGCTTATCTTTTTTATAACATTTTTTTAATATTTCTCTTGCCTCAAAAAGTTTATCATTTTTAACTAAGTAAAAAACTTTCAACAAAACAGATC